>Ga0209611_10001302_pt1 | contig 41960 bp, 33 predicted proteins | sample S1TSphgellanicum_3_FD_187693 | JGI IMG/M metagenome (GOLD analysis project Ga0209611, IMG submission 187693) | Host-associated microbial communities from peat moss isolated from Minnesota, USA - S1T2_Fc - Sphagnum magellanicum MG (SPAdes) (version 2) | ecosystem: Host-associated > Plants > Peat... | reverse complement strand
CCCCCCCCACAACCATATATAGTAAACATGTTTGTTAGATTGGGATTTCTAACTCAGGACTTTTATCATCTTCTTTGGAAAGATGGAGCCTTTCTCAATTGGGTACATGAATTTACACACCGATCTATAATAAATTGAACAGCAATGCATAACATTTTGTGTTGTTTCATTAGGTTTTTGTGTTATGAGCTTCTTGAGGTCACCCTTTTGTAGTATTGTGTGTGTGTGTGTCTGGGTGGTGGAGCTCTAAACCAGCCCTAATACTAATTCCTCAATAGTTAATCACATACCTAAGTAAATGGAATTAGAGAAATGTGTTGGCTCTGCCTCTATAAAGGGCCAGAGACTAATCAAACAAACTGATTTTTTCAAGTGGTCTCACATTTTGAGGAATGTTCATTTACAAGGTGGTACTTACTTTGTTGTGAGTTCATCTTTTGATAACTTCTTGGAACATTTTCCTATTTAAACAATTGTAAGGTTTGAACTTGTCATGAGGAGCAAGTCATTACATACTATAGATAACCCACTCAAGCGCGCAGATTACTGTGAGCTTCAAGACTATTTCCTCATAACCAGTCTGCTCAGGTTGGTTACCACACATAACTGATTGTATAGGCGTGTCGAGCTTATGGGTTATGAGACAAATAGGAGAGTGAGTTATGAGGTTTAGCCAACCAATAGCTAGGAATGCACAAAATAGGTAGGTACCTACTAGGGGTGAAGGTTATGGGTTATAGGACAAATAAGAGAGTGAGTTATGAGGTTTAGCCAACAAACAGCTAGGAATGCACAAAATAGGTAGGTACCTATTAGGGGTGAAGGTTATGGGACAAATAAGAGAGTGAGTTATGAGGTTTAGCCAACTAACAGCTAGGAATGCACAACATAGGCAGGTACCTATTAGGGGTCAAGGTTATGGGACAAACAAGAGAGTGAGTTATGAGGTTTAGCCAACAAACAGCTAGGAATGCACAAAATAGGCAGGTACCTATTAGGGGTCAAGGTTATGGGACAAATAAGAGAGTGAGTTATGAGGTTTAGCCAACCAACAACTAGGAATGCACAAATAAGTAGGTACCTGATAGGGGGTATAAAAATGTGAAAAGGTACCAAGATATGTGATATGACTAGGGAGTGAACTCTTGTCCAATGGTGTGCTGCCATGTTAATGAGCCAATTTTTTACACACTTTTTGTGTAGGATAAGGGATCCCATGAGAGCTTCAAAGGTTTGAGCCTTTGAGAAGCTCTAAAGGGGTTCTTTTCTCTTTCATAAAGAATCTTGAAACTAGAAGGGTGTGTAACCCACTCCACCAACTTTAAGAGTGTGATGTCCTCTTGTGAACACACTATCCGAGCCTTGGGAGTGTGCGATATACTCTTGTGTGAAGTAGTGACAAAAAATCTCTAGGCAAGTTGATGGGAGTAAAGCCCCACTCCAAGTGAAAAGAATTTGTTCCAAAATTATTTGTGGGGAAGGGGGGATTCTCAAAACCAATGGGGGCCCCAGGACGAGGCAACACCTAATTCTGTCCTCACACACCAAAACGTGAGACTAAAATTATCATGAATCTAGACAATTTGTGAGAAGATCGTGAGGCTCAAGAGGGGAAGGGTTTCTCACACCTACTCATTAAGAGTGGGACGAATCTTACACCTACAAGTAGGCATAATTTCTCTGCCAAACTTCAGGAGTACTCATGATATCGCTCCCTCCTCTTTCCTAAGAGGGGATATTCATGAATATGTGTACCCTCAGAATACAAATAAGGATTTTCTTGAAGTGTTTTTAGAGGGTGAGCTGCTTGTACAAAACAATTGAGATAAAACATCACAACAACAACAAAAAAATAAATTTACAATGACATTTTGGAGCTGGTCGTAGCAATCAATGAACAAGGAACTATTTACTATGATAGAGTGATTAGATTAATTAACTCAATATGTTAATTCAGCATAAAGCCTATCTGATTGCTATACATAAATAACCAGTTTAGCATCTCCAAGAGTTGTAGCCTAATGGCCAACACTATCACAAGATGGTAAAACTCGAATGAGATTTATCTCAAGAAGGAATAAAACAAAACTATAAAATTAAGACCTAATTGTGTCTAATCTTTGAAGCAACGGATGCTAGTATACCACCTGATCATGTCTAACCTTTGAAGAAATGGGATAGTAGTATGACCTACTTGTGTCTAATCTTTGAAACAACCGTGAGGTGGTATGACCTAATCATGTTTAATCTTTGAAAACAAAAGGATGGTGGTATGACCCAATCATGTTTAAGCTTTGATGCAAAGGATGGCAGGTGACACCTCGGGGCCACACCTCTCTGATGGTTGCTCACAACTTGTGGTCAGTGTGGCAATGCTCACAAACATAACATTGTCACACACTTCAGACAAACCTCCAAACTAACAAAAGCATAAATGCCCATTACAAATCTCTGCGTGGAACATCCCTTAAATCCCTTATGGCTTTTTATCCTGAACAAAAAGAGAAAGGTTGTACAACAAAAGATAAATAGATTCATATCACACTAGAGAGAGTCTAGCTTAGGGTTCAACTGCCAAAGGAGATAGTACCAGGGTACACATTGATTGGGGGGCCAAGAACAGATCAAGTGAGAAAATATTTTCTACTTAGTCATGCGAGGTTTTCAAACACATTGTGGCATCTAATGTTTTCTCAAATACATTTTGCCTCTTTCACACCTCATACATTGAGTTGGCCCAAAGTGACACCACATTTAGCTTCCAACAAAATGGTGAATATTGCACTCAATTGTGCAAATATCCAACTTGAGAAGAGGAGAAAGGGTTTAAGAAATGGTTTTACCTTGTTTCTGAAAATTGGTGGGAAGAAGTTTTGTGGATATATAATGTGTGTGTGTGTGTGAGAGAGAGAGAGAGAGAAGGTGCAATCCCAAATGGGCACATATTGACATCTATTTGGGTCAAATGAAAGAACCACATTTGGCAAGGAACTACTTAGGCAAGTTTGTGGGAGTTTGGTTGGCATGTCATTGTGTATCCAAATATCTTTGGATATATTCTAATCCATGCTTCACCATTTGGCCTTCAATTGGTTTCCATCAATTACATATATGATCCCAAAATTTTGGGATAGCTTGAATATACTACTAACATCATTGTTTTGGTAAAGATTGTTGTCCATTTCTCCACAGATGAAAATGGGTTAGTCTTGTCTCAAGTAAAAATGAAAGGAAAACTGAACTACCCCACCACATGATCGCTTAGAATGTTGAGTGCTGCATCCAGAAAGCAATCTTTCTTGCAGATTTTGCAGCTAATTTTTTTGCAGAAGGTGGCAACAATTGATCTTGAACAAGTTCAACTCTGACAACCGGTTATGTAGCTCCTGCCCTTCTTTATACTACCAAACCCTTACGACATCATGATCCGGATCAAGTTGAAAATCTGCTCTTCTTCCCTGGTAAGGAAATGGGTTCAGCCTTCAAGCTTCAAACCATAAACCCATATGCATTTGGTTGAATTGAAGTAATTTCTTCATGGTGTAAGGGTTTTGTGTGAGTACCTGTTATGATTCAGATGATGTGAAAGAATTTGTTGCATCAGAAAGAAGCTTGAATGAAAGTAGGCTATTTCCTCTGTTGGGTTCTCCAGCCCTGGTTCCTACACAGACAAGAAACACTCATCAGATGCTACTTGTTTTGGATAAAGACATCACTACTACTACCCAGTTTCACAATACTTTCTGCTACCCATTTTCCATGTCTATTAAAAAACATTGCATGATTTCAAATAGATGATGAGTATCTAGTGTGGTATCTGATGTACAGCATAACAGAAGCTTTGTGTTCACTAGAAGGTGTCAGCTTCAATTCTCAACCCAGAAACTTCATTCCATCTCCAAAGGTACTAGAACCTTACTTGGAAGTGGGTAAATCTTACCTGTTTTTTATCAACAGCAACAACAGCACAAAGTACCCAATTGAGGGAATATTGGCTTCACTGTGCAATGAATCAGAAACCGCAGCACCACCAATCATCCCAAATAGAAGGCTTGTCCTAAATCTGCCGATGCTGTACCATCCTTGAGGAGCTCAAGTGTTCTCTGTGACCAATGACACACATTTGGGTTCATCAATTGTACTCTTTTGTCATTGTGACAGCCATTAAATCTGAGCACACATTCATAGAACATGAAACAGGCTGTAGAAAGGAAATTAAAAATATAGTGTCAAGTTTTTGCTCTATTTCCTTGTCCTCCTCATTCCTTCCACAACCTGAATCAGTTTGTCACCCTACAACCCTTTTACTGAATCAATACACAAAAGATACCATTGGATGCAAAAAGAAGAAAAAGAAAAGATGATGCAAAAATTGTAGAAGAACCTGGTCATGAGGATACAGGAAGATGTAGCAATGGTTGGTCCTGAACAATAGGGTGCAAATTTCTGAAACTCATGTAGTCCAAATGCACAAACCATCAACCTCATAATCCACAACAATTCCTGACAGATAGGTACCCACTGTTGTGTTTCTGTTGGCTTTGGTAAGAGAGAGAAAAATCCGCAAACCTGGTGATTGCAATGGTCCAGAATCTGGATGTCTACACAATGGCATCATTCACTGAAACCCAACACATTTTAATAGATCTACAGAAGCAAAGTCAGAAGCAAAGCAGCTCCAAAACTTTCTACAAATTGCAGAGGCAACCAAAAAAACCTAGGAAGGAACCAGATGAAGAAAAATGACTGCGAATGGGAAGAATATAAACTCACCCATTGAATCACAAATCCTTTGGAATTCACAGGATCTTCTCCGAAGAAAAGATCCTGTAAGTATCTGAAAGACCCACAGATTGCAAACTTGATTGTTGCATTTTGTGTGTGATTCTCTGCAATTCCAACTCCCAAATCTCAGTCTGCAGAGGAGGAAGAACAGGAGGCAAACAATCCCAAGAGTTTTAATGGTGTTGCTCATTCTTCTGTCCCCGAGTTCTCTGAATCCCAATCCCCTTAGGTTTTCATAGTTTGTGTGTCCGACTTTCCGGATGACCCATTTGGATGTCTGTGCAGCCAGACATAGATAAGGTCTGGTTCCAGGAGGCCAGAGAGAGGGAGAGAGAGAGAGGGGTCTTAGGCAGCAGCGATGGCGTCGAGTGTAGTGCGAGCTTATCTCCTACCTTTGATTCTGACGCATGCTGCAGTCGGAAGGAATGTGAAGCTGGAGATGATGTCGCGGGTGAGCCATGTGTCCAGATTCGTCTCCAACAAGTGCCAAAGGAGGAGGAGCTTCACACAGGCCGCTGCTGTGATCAGGTGAGTGGGGAGCTGGAGTCGTCATGATGGTGTCTATTTGTTTCCTATTCTCTGTTGTTGAAGAATCTGAAGAGAAAAGATAGTTGCTGGAAAGAAGAGGAACAAGAAGAAGAAGAACCTGAATGTTTTAGAAGGGCATTTTTTGTTCTTCTTCTGAGGGCAGATGTCAAGCAGCAAATTCAGTCCCACAAGTTCAGTCAGAGAAAGAAGAAGCATCAGCATCATCATCTCGAAGCTCCTCACAGGGAGGAGGAAGAAGAAGATTGCCCAAGGGCTCCTCTGATGGCAGCAGTACAGACGGCACATCTTCCAGAGAAGATATCCGAACTCTTCGCATCAAGAAGGTAACTAATCCATCCTCTCCTCTTTCCCCCCTTGAGTTCTGTGGATGCATTAGGTCAAGAGGCTTCAATCCTCATTCTTCTCTTTCTCCAAGTTCTGTGGATGCAATGGGTCTTAAGATGCAAAAGAATGTGATGTTTTCAGGGGTCTTAGATGCAAAACAATGTGATCTTCACATGGGTCTTAGATGCAAAAAGAATGTGATGTTTACGTGGGTCTTAGATGCCAAAGAATGTGAAGTTTGCATGGGTCTTAGATGCAAAACAATGTGATGCTTGCATTCTATCATGTCCTGCATGGTGGTGATTGATCATTTGAGATGTGTACCAAAGGTGGAGGACATGAGGACAGGAGGCTACGAGCCATATGGCTATACATGGGAGCGAACAGATACTGCACAAGAGCTGCAAAGCAAGTATGCGGACTTAGCAAGTGCAACAGAGGCGAATGAAGAGAAGGATCATGTGTCAGTAGCAGGGCGCATCATGGCACGCCGTGTTTTTGGAAAACTTGCATTCCTTACTCTACGTGATGATTCTGGTCCCATTCAGGTCTGTTTATTCCCCCTGCCCCTATTCCCTGCAGATTTCCATCATGTTTGCAACTTTGTATGGTTGGTAATGAGAAGTTGCTAATGCCAGCATTTCCAATACAATTTTTGCAGTTGTATTGTGAGAAAGCAAGAATCAAGGATGCAGCTTTTGATCAACTAAAGACTTCTCTGGATGTTGGAGATTTTGTGGGCGCAAAGGGAACTATCAAGCGAACAGAGAAAGGTAGGTGATGGTGATCCAAGTATCCTGTTTGTTCAACTATAGTTTTGCTATCACTATTTATGTCCTTGGTTTCATGTTAAGGCATGTTTTAAGAGAGAGTGGGTGTGTGTGCTACATGGCTGTTGCCACTTACATCACTACGTATTCCTATTTTCTGCAGGGGAGTTGTCTGTGCTGGTGGAAGAACTTGCCATTCTCACAAAATCACTTCTTCCTTTGCCTGACAAATGGCATGGTCTCACTGATATTGAGAAACGCTACCGCCAGCGGTGAGGGGACTTGGGTGAAACCCACATGTGCACATTGGCAATGGATCATTCTTTTTCTTTCTTCCATTCTCTTACCTGCCAGACATGATGATCACTATTTGTCCTTGATGTGTTATTTGTTTGACAGGTATGTGGACATGATCATGAATCCTGATGTTGCAGAAGTTTTTCGATCTCGTGCCAGGGTTATTCTTTTCACCCTCATCTGCTGTCTAGGGTTGTGTTAAGTGGAAATGCTGATGCCAGAAATTAGGTTTTTAGAATACACACAGGGTTAAACCTAAACCTAAACAAAATCAGGGCCTGGTTGAAAACAAGAGCAAGAGAGTCTTGCAAACTGACCTATAACTCTCTCTGAAACTGTGTTCTGTGTCCATGATGTTGTCTTGCCATGGAATTGCCACTCTGAACGCTATCACATGGGATGATGGGTTGTGTTTTCTTAATGACAGATTACTTCAGAGATTCGCAGACATATGGACAATTTGGGCTTTCTGGAAATTGAGACTCCTGTACTCCAGGTTGATCATCCCCTGCAAGTATTTTGTATTCTTTTGCATGCTTTTTTTGTATGCCCCTGTGTTTGGAGAATTGTATGATGTGAGTTCTTTAACCCACGTTTGGTTTGCAGGGGGAGGCAGGAGGAGCAGATGCAAGGCCATTTGTGACCCATCATAATGCTTTGGATAGGAACTTATATTTACGCATTGCTACTGAACTTCACCTTAAACGCATGGTGGTAAGTCCTCTAAGTATACATGTCTCTGCTTGACTCAAGGGTGATCTACAACATGAAACAACGGTCTGATATAACTTCTCAAGGAGTATGTTTGGAGTTAGTTTCTATGAGCATTTCACGAAGTGCAATGTCTGATTCTGTCTGAAATGATTTTGAGATAATCATGGGAGTGGACTTTGACCAAATGAAACAGGTAGGTGGGTTTGAAAGGGTTTATGAAATTGGACGAATATTCCGTAACGAGGGCATTTCAACGCGTCACAATCCAGAATTCACTTCAATAGAGGTAATGCCACTCTTGTGACCAACTGACCATTCTGCAATTGTTTAGAACTGTGCCATCAAGCATCTGAATGATAAATGGACAAATAGGTGGTCACCGTTTTGAAATGTATGAAGAGCAGAAGTATGCCAGATTTTTCAGAATTTCTCCTGGCTGTTTGGTTGGGTGGAGCCAACCTAAAAAGGGACAGAGATCACTATATATGTAAACTTTCTCTTTTTCATGGTGATCCAACATTGCATCAATAGACGGGAGTTCTTCAAACTGATGGAAAAACCCAAGTATTGTGCTAATCTGGGTTATCACTTGTCATCATTTTGACATTCAAAAGGTCAGATTTGACAGTCAAGAGATCAATTTCTCTGAGTTGTCTGGAGATGTATCGGAGTGTCAAATTTTTAGAAAGAGATTTCCATCGTCATTCTCTCAGTGATTTTGGGCTGAACTTGTTTTCTGTAGTTGTACCAAGCTTATGCGGATTATCATGACATGATGAATCTGGTGGAGGATCTTGTAACCAGATGCTCCCTGGCTGTAAATGGAAGCCTCTGTCTCCAATATCAGGTTTGCTGGTTTTACTTCCAGCTTTGGAAGCTCATGTTAAGGACAGTTTTTTTTTCTTGTGGTAGCCAATAAAACTAGCGTTTCTTTTCTACTATCAATACAGTCCTTATGAGAACCCTCTTTAGTTCATAAGAAACTGTATGCCTTCTGATTGTGTGATTCATGCAGGAGACAGAAATTTCACTAGAGAGGCCTTGGCGAAGAGCAAGTATGCATTCCTTAGTTGCAGAAGTGACGGGCATTGATTTTGCAAGCTTTGGTTCTGATGTTGTAGCTGCAAAGGCAGCAACATTGGAATATTTCAAAGGCCAAATTGAAAGACATGATACTGCTGCAATCCATAAAAGCCCATCCATTGGCCATCTTCTTAATGAGGTAAGGCCATGATTGCATAGCCACTTAACCCTAAACACTAAATCCTAAACCATGAGATCATGTGCTTACTCACATGTAGCTGCCTTTTTTCATTGACTCGTTGCATATTAGTTACTCATTTGCATTTTGTGTGGAGGCATTATAATGTGAATCTTGTATAAAGCAGGTGTTTGAAATGGTTGTGGAAAAGACACTTATCCAGCCAACATTTGTGATGGACTACCCAGTTGAAATATCTCCTTTGGCTAAACCACACAGAAGGTGAAGAATCTCAACAAGTTTGTCTTCCATCTACTGTCACCTTTCCTTATCAACTGAGGATCTATTTTCTTATCCACTGGTTTCTGTTTCTCATTTGAGTTTGAGATGGATGGACACTCCATCTCAGAATGTGATCTACAAGACGACACCACCCAAGCTTGTTAAGGTTGCTTTGGGAATTTCCTGGACAAAGAAAACATTAAGTGTCTCGCTTGATATGAAGCTAGTGTACAAATCCAGGAGTAACTAGTCCTGTGATTTTGCCTCATGTAAGTTTTGCATATGATTTGCAGTCAGGCAGGGCTGGTGGAGAGGTTTGAGCTTTTTGTATATGGCCGGGAGATGGCTAATGCATTCTCAGAATTGACTGACCCTATTGAACAGGTAAAGTCAGTTCTAAATTGCCTCTGATCATTGTCACTATTTCAAGCACATTTTCTGATCACTCAAGTATGGGATTGTGTAAACCTCTTGTCCTCAAAACTGTTGAAAGGTTTTCATGTTTGGGACCTGCCTTTCAAAAGTTTCAGCAGCCCAATTTTCAGGAATTTAGCCTTGAATTGTTGAGCAGTTTCAAGGCATATGAAACTCCTGTGATGATGGGTCCATTTCTGAGACAAAGGGGTATCCCAACTGAACATATTTGTGACTTCTATTCTATTTCAGAGAGCAAGATTTGAAGCACAAGTACGAGTCCACAATGCTACAATGCAGGCAGCTGTGGAAATGGCAAAGTTGAAGGGAGACACAGCAATAGTGACAGCAGCAAAAGATGCCTATGAAGTTGGCATGGATGAAGACTTCATCACTGCACTGGAATATGGGATGCCACCCACTGCTGGCATGGTAAGAGACTGGGAGTCTGTTAAGTTTCCATTTACAGGTATTTGAGGGGCAGAAACATACCTGATCTGTTGCACATGTCAACAAAACTACGAGAGTAGTCAATTTGCTTCAAAACCAGGTTTCTCAGTTGTGGGTTTTTTGGTCATTGGTCTACTAACATCTGCTGAAAATGTCAATCTTTCAGGGAATTGGTATCGATCGATTGGTTATGCTATTGACCAATAGTCCAAGCATTCGGGATGTAATAGCTTTCCCAGTTTTAAAGTCCCAATAGCCATTCTGTGGCCTAGAAGGGCACAACACTTTTGCATATTTGAGGGGGTTTTCAGCCCTCTTTGGTAAGTATCCACTTCCAGCTGATGTTATAATTATTTGCTGTGTCTACTTCATCATGTAGTGACACTTCACAGCTGAGGCAGGTATTTTGCAAGAATGGAATTGTTTCTGTGATCTGTCTTCTATGTGGCTGTGTTGCAATACACAACATGCTAAAATAGAGATGTGTTAGATAATGCAGAGGGCCTTCTATGTAGGCATTTGCCTGCTTGCATATGTTAGTTGATATTGGTTTTGGGATTTGTAATCAGGTCCTTGGTTGAAGCTTCTCGATAGCAAAGATATTCGAGGATGGTAAAGCAGCAGTGCAAGTGCCTACTGGGACATTGAAACTGCTCAAGCATATTCGGAGCGAATCTCATCAGTTTCAGCAGAATTGGTGTACTGCTGCCATCCAGTATACTCTCTTATCATTCAGCCCTTCACCCCCACACTGATAGGTTTACAAAATGAGGACTGTAGGTGCCATGATTTCAATTAAAACCAATGGCAAATAATTATCATCAGCAGCCAATAATTGTCATTTGCTAGCAAATAATCATCATCCGCTACTCATGTTGAGATTTTGTAATGTGAGAGGCCATGTATTCTATGGCTCCTTTTCTTGTTGCGATTGATGATTTTCCTGCCTGACAAAGAGTATTGCACTCCAATTACTATGACCCAATTGAAACTCTTGGCATTTATCTGTTGTACATCTGAGTTAAAACTGTGGAACTCTCAGGCATTATGTTCAACTTAAATAGCACTTTGACTTTGACATTTAGTGGGTAAGCTCTGGCTGCAATTTTCTCATCCAAGAGAAACACTTGACAAAGTGTTCTAATCTTGCTACCTGTGCTTATAGCAAGTGTCTTAACTGCATTGTAGAGAGCACAGAAATTGAGACAGTACATCTTTGCCACCAGAATACAGCTTCTCCAGTGAAACCTTCCACAGATTCTCCATTGAACAGAGCTCAAACATTTGAAGTTAAAAAACACCATGCCCTTAGCAATCATCAGCCTCTCTCACTCTCTCCCTATCCGGTGTAGGGGTCTATCTCCCTCTGACTGACCCAACATCTTCCATGATAACCGCTCAACAAACACAACATGAGGATGTCAAAGATAAGTTCTGCATGCTCTCCATTGAGAACCAGCACAATATGACCAGTTCACATACAATCAAGGAATGCAACATGGGCATGAATATTACAATACACAAGCAGTGACATCCAACCAGGGATCATCACCAGGTTGAATTACAAGGCTTGTCATCAATTGTGCAGCTTCCTCAAAAGATATCCCAAACAGGTTCGCATGTGCCAACTTGCTAAATAGCAAATCATACCTGAAGAATGGCACCTGAAGAATTCCTTATACCTCATCAAAACCCAAAGTGAGAGAACTCTGCAAACAGAAAGCCCAGAGCTAGAGCTCAAGAAGAGAGGATCTTATCAGTGATGAGATATGTTAAGATTTTGAATGTCTGCGTTTGTTTCTCAGCTTTTATGATCATGACGTCAACCATGGCAATCATCTGTAATGAAACCATTCCCAGGACAGTAAACCTCATTGGGGTTATAAGTGAGGGAGTTGCAGTTCAAATGTGAGGACAAGACCTCATATCCCAAAAAAAAATTGGTGTCACCAATCTAGAGCCCAACTAAACTGCCATGACTATGGTTTGCAATCTGCCACACATCAATAACAACTACTGCTATTATGCAGCATCTTTCTAGAACAAGATCCTCACACGGAAAAGAACTAAAAAGGAGCTGCAACAAAAGATCCCACCATATTCATCAACCAATCTAAGAACAACTCCATGATCTACTCACCACCTCTGAACCAACACATATGAGAAGCACTAAACACGTAAGTGCTGTTGCTTCAGCCCCAAACGATCTCAAACAAAAGCTATCAGATACAAAGAAACAACAACAGAATAACTGAATTTGCTTGCTTGCTTGCTTCTATTGACCTAGTAAACAAAGGGAATCAAAGCTTTCCGGGAGGATGGATAATCACTGAACTTCTTCAAATACCACTGATGATGGACAGCAGCTCTAGGAGCCAGGTTTGCAAGGGAGCAGAGAAAGAAAGAAAAACCAGCCCAAGAGTTGGTCATCACACCCCATCCCAACCACTCCACAATCTCTCCCAAGTAGTTTGGACATGTTACATACTCGTACAAGAAGCCTCTGGGGATCTTATACGACTTATCACGTGCATCAGTGCGCAGATTCAACAACACACTGTCCGCCCAGATGTTGACACCAAACCCTAACAGAAACAGCAAAGCTCCCAACATGAACTGCGGGCTTGTGAGCCAAGAAGCGGCGTAATCGCCATAGTGCGAAATCCAACTGGCTTGCAAATAAGCGTTATGGACATTGAAGAGAAAGCCAATCAAACACACAAGGATAGGCATCACCTTGCCGTCATTGCGGATCCTGAAAGGATAGACGAGACACCTGTGAATGTAATGCAATTGAAACAGCCGGAGCAATAAATGTGGAACCACGTCCTGGTGATGCTGGCCTTGATGATACACCAACGCCGTCACGAAGAGCGCCGGACTCTCCATCACGATCCACGCTTCTCGAGCCGACATGCTTGGACCCCATCCTCGTCGCGTGTGGCGTCCAAATGGAGCTGTGATTCTTGTTACTCCGAAGTACATCAACGCAGCAACAAGGTACATTCCCCAGAGCGCAATCTTGAACACAACATCAGATCCATCATCTCCTAGTTGTTGCTCCTGCGACAATCCTTGTTCTATTCTTCCCTCCTCCATCATCACCCCGCGCAGCGAGCGAGCGAGAGGCAGCAAACAATCTGTCCTCTGCTTCAGGCAAGCGCGTCGCGCATCGTCGTCAAGTCTCTGCCGGCAAGTCTATTGCAACTCTTCTTCATATCCAGGACTTTGTATCAGCCTTTCTTTTTATTGGCGAAATTTCGCCAAAAAAGAAAAGAAAAAAATCGAAAATGAAAGTGATTTTGCACGTTTCAATCGCCAGAAGTGAGGAATAAAATAGACTAAAACATCGCCAGATTTTCTATACATGGTTCAAAGTAAGTAAGCGAATCCATTTGCAAGTCTTGGCTTCCAGGACTTTTGCCATAAACCCTACTTTTTGTATGTGTCCAGATCATATTTTTTAGGTTGAAAAAATACCAAAAAATCACCCCAAGAAAAAACTGGTTTCAATTGCCAAAAGTGAAAAAAAAAATCCTTGGTAAAGATTGCCGGATTTCTATATGTGGCATTCAGTAAGTAGCCAAAAATATAGAAGGATGATTAAGGATTTGTGCTTTCATATCTGGTTTATAGCCATATTTTGGCTTCTTGAGTCTTCCTATAGATAATTGCCATTTTTAAAAATATATTCTTAAGGATTACCAAACCTACCACTGATGTTTGGCATTTCTTTGTCGAATATTTTATTTATTTATTTATGAAAATGAGCTTCAACAATTTCAAATTGAATTTTCCAAAATTTCAACAATTAATGAAAATAATAAGTATGCAAAAAACATCTTGTGTGGTGCATTTTCAATAATGACCCGATTGTTTTCAATTTTGAAACAAATATCAATAAATAAAATTTTCTCTTTTTTTCTGGCTAAACTTTTTTGTGAATTACATATGAGATGAGGCTAATGATAAGACCCTTTTAGCCAATTAAAACTGGAAATATTCCATGAAATTCCCCCACAAAAGTTGATAAGTACACTGAACTTCATACTTAAATATAATTATTTTAATTAGTTGCTCAACCTCATAACAGCATAAATTAAATTATTTTTTGTTTTGTCAAATTATTTTAAATTATTTCTAAGATTTAAAATTTAATGAATTATTTGGTAATTTGTTGCTGAATCCGATCAGGGAGTATGATAATACATTTATCATTTTGGCATCTTCTTGATGAATATTGAATTTTTATTCTTTTTTTTTTTCAATAGTAAAAATTTTAAAATTCTGAAATTCCTAGAGTTGAACCTTGAGGTGGGCCAAAAAAAAAAGAAAAAAAGAATGCCAAATAATTATGCACTTTGACACACTACATCATTAAGTTTTAGGACAAATGCAATCAATAATAATAATAATGTCAAACAAATTACTAGAACTAAACAAATAAAATCCCTTGACATTGCAATTATTTATTTATGATATAAATGTAAGAAAAAAAATTCAAAAACCTCTTCAAATATTATTGTGAAATCATCATGCACTTCATTAAGTTGATAATAAGTTACATACCAAGTTTTTAAAACTTTCATATATTAAAAAATGTAATAAATAATTAAAAAATTAATCGAGTAAAATGTGTTAGAACTTATTTTTAAATTAAAATGTTGGAAAACTATGCTCTTTAATATGAAAAACTTTAAAGAAATTAACACGTTTTTTTTGTGCCATCAAGTTGAAGTTACCAAAAATTTAATTAAAATCCTTTCATCTACTTGAAACCAATTCAAGACACCTATTTGCATCTACTTGCATTTTTTTTAAAAATTACATTAAAATTTTATGGCTACTTACATTCTGAAAAATAAAGATCACAGATTGGCTTACTTTAACATGCTTGCACCCCATAATACTAAAGCTATTTGGAATTTGACCAACAAAAGATATAAAACATATTAAAATTGATACAAGGTATTAAAATTCAATGAAATAATCGTCAAAACATTGATATTGAAATCTATCATTAATGAGTTTTCAAATAGGAATCCAAATTGTTCTTTGATGATCTCTATTAAAGTGAACAACATTAATCTTGTTTTCCTATCATCCTTTGAATGCTAGTAACATTGGCAAAGCCAAAGTCAAGAGAGTTGTGCACCATAAAATGAAACAATATTGATGCATGGATTTTTCATCACTAAGTCAACAATTGGAGGAGCTTGCTCATCCACATCTAATGTGTCAATTAAATCATTATTGAAATCAAGTTCTACACATGTTGCTAAAGGAATGCCCATAAACATTTCCACTAATTCATTGTCAATGAATTCATGCTTTGAAATATCTCCTCCTAGCATGTGAACAAACTCTTCAACTAACGTTTCATCATTTCCAACTTATAACTTTCCTCAAAAATCAAAGTTCTTCTAATTGTTGCAACCTATGTTTTTCTCTTTCATCCTTAGTAGCAAAGTTTGCATTCCATGTTAAGGGCAAAATTTTGGACATCCTACAACTATTCTTAATGATTTGATGGTCCATTTCCGTCCAAATCTCATAACACCAAACAAGGGCTTGTTTGATGTTTGGAACAATCTCCCTCAAATCTTGTTCATTTGGGTTTTCATATTGAGACTTAAAACCCATTCTAAGAGTTTTGACTTGTAATGCATTTTTATTGAAATTATTATACCTTGGTGTAATGGCTACATTACATTGGTGACATTGCAAGGTTAAATTGTTCAAGGTTAGTCTTGAAAAGCCATGAAATTGATCACAAGAAACCCCATGTGAAGTTGCATTGTCCAAAATCATGATCACCTTTTCATTTTGATGTTTGAATCGATTATTGATTTTGATAACTTAATCCTAATGGCTCCCTTTATCCATTTTGTAATATTCAAGTACCACTCACTACTAAGAAACATGGGTCTAGTTCATTCACCCATTTCACTACAAAGCCTTAAAAATGAAATTGGTTCACTAACTAGTGTTTTAACCTAATGCAATATCACCATGGGTGAAATCATTTATGCCTAATTCATTAAGGTTCATTTTTAAAAATAAAGTTACGTATATATATATATATATATATATAATAAAGAATTGAATGTATTTATTAAACATGTGTATTTTATTAAGAGTTTTGCTATTCATATTATTATTCTTATTATATTATTATAATAACTTCAATTTATTTAATATATTTAACCAAATATTTTTAAATTATATTTTTCGTTAAATTTATTTTCAAAAATGAAAAGATCTTTCCAAAAAATTAAATGAAAATACTATTCAAAATAAACTTTAATACAATTTACAATGTGAAAAATATTATACATGTATGAATTAATATTAAAAAGCTTACATATAATGTTAATATTTAACATGACATTAAAATTAGATGATAAAATCATTTACCCCTAGGTTGAAATAATTCAATCTAAAGTTCATTTTTGTGTTATTTGACCAATTATTGTAAAGGTAGGTTAAAATAATATTTTACTTTATTAATTTATTGAAATTTTATTTCTATTTATTTATCAGAACCTTCCATAAAATTTGAAATATATACATATATATAACATAATTCTATAAAATTAAAAAAATCCTTTTGAAAGATGAAAATTTATTATTCGTAATAAAATTTAATAAAATTAGAATATTGCAAAATATATGTGTCTATAAATTAATAATTATTTACATAAAATTAATAAATATAACATTATAGATATTCAGAATTTTAACCTAATATTATGTGTTTAATAAATTAAATATTAAAATATTAAATCAATTATCAAATAATTATATTTTAAATAATGATATAATTATTTTAAAATTTTTATTAAATATATGATTAAAATGTGGGGAGGTATATTATATTATATTATAATATCATCAAATTTTAATATTTTCTTTTTTTAAAAATTAATTTTAAAATAGGCTTATTCACAAATTATGTTATTTGAAATAGTTTTTTTCTTCAAAAAATATTGCTGAAATGTATTAAACAAAAAAAATTCAAATGCATTTTTAATCAAATTAATTATTTTTATTTTTAAAAAATATTTGTGTGAAAATATTGGAAAATAAAATAAAATGATGTTTCTTTTTTTCATTTGGACAAAGTATGGGAGAAATAATAATGAGTTTTAAAAGATAAAATTTTCAAAACACCATCATTGAAATTTATTTTCAGTTAAATTTAGTAAATATTTTCATATTAAAAATTCCAATGATGATGATTCATCAAAACTAATTTAGGTAGGACAACTTTAAGTTCCATAAGTTGCCATACACATGATAGTTCCAAACTATAATTTACTAGTGGTACCTGTGACCTTCAGACACCCGTGGCTACGCCACTCCAACCACCTTGAACACGAAGTGGTCCCGACCGACGTTGTGTGGGTATCAGAACCAGCCGTGTGTACCTTTAGGTTCTCAGTCCGGGTATTTATTCCTTTACCCGATAGGAGAAAACCCAAAACCTGGGTTCTGACATTTTGAACCTTGGTTCCCGAAAGTTTTGAAAATTTCCGAAAACACGCTCCTTTATATAACCGTCGGTTCTTTCGATAGTTGGGGGGGGGGGGGGGGGAAAGGTTTTTATATCCGCCTCTGGTGCGGTGGGAAAGGGATGCGATCCGACCGTCATTCCTACCCTTCGAACGGTTGTAATACTTTGTGGAGACAGTTTATACACGGAAACCGTGGTGGTCCAACCCCCGTCACAGACTGACATCGGTCGCTTGCTGCTTCACCGGCCTTTCCCTCCCCCACCCCCCAAAACCCTCGTCAGACAGATAGACAAACGTAGTGAATTAATATTTATAATTTATTTAGCCCATTCCCAAGTGAAAAGGCATGGAAAGGTGTCTTTTCATATTTATGTTTTTTTTAAGTTTTTTTTTTCCAACACCATATTCACAAGAAGACTTTGAATACATTTTCTAGCAATTTGCATCCCATTTGATTTTTATTGAATTTGAATCCAATTGTTAAATTCAAATTGAATTTATTTGAATTCAAATTCCATTCAATATATTGAATGGAAAATTTCCATTGAATTTTTTATTTTTAAACAATAGGAAGCACCAAGAGGTCAAAGGTTCAAGGTGTTGTATACGATGTCATGGGACACTAAGAAACACATAGGGGTTGAAAATATTTTATATTTTATATATTTTTCAAACCAAGGGTTGTTGGGAAGTGTGGTAGGAAGGACATTGGGGGCTGTTGGAAAGGTTCCAAAATTTTGTTTTTGAGGCAACAAAGGCTACCCAAAAAGACATAATGGATGTTAGAAATATTAATGTTTTAGTAGGTGAAAATTAAATCTCATATTCTAGAATCAATGGAAGTGGAAATGATTTCATGGACAATCTATATGATCGTGTATTATTAATGTTTGGTAACTAATTATTTCAAAAATAACTTATTGAAATAACTTTTAAATATACTAATATTTTGACCTTATGTCAATTTATCATCATTGGTAGTGCAAAGCAACATGAAGCCCAAGTATTAAATATGTTTATAAATAGTCAACATCATATGTTGACCATATGTACATATAATGATTTTTTAAATCGATAGCATATTTTTAAAACTCGAATTAATATTAAGTAAAATATTCAAAAAATTAAAAATGCATTTAAATAAAAAATGTTATGTGGCAATTTTCTACTTTTATTAATTTTTAGTGAATTTGCTTGTCCATACCAACCCATCTTGATCATTAAGAGATGTGGTGAATTCATTAGATTTTTAATTTAATGAATTACTCATGATTCCATTTAAATGATTTAGTGAACTAGGGACACATCCATACTAGTGAAGGGTTTTATTTGGTTATGTTCTATACCAAGGACCCATTTCATCCATGTTATAAACATCTTTTGATTTATAGCTTGACCAAAAAAATTAGGAGTTGATTCAAAACCTACGAAACTCCATATCAAAAAAATCTCAATTTTCACCATGTAAATAAAGTCTATCCACGTGAAGGCAAAAGTGAAAGATTAGCAAAGGCAAAAGATTGGTGATGGTACAAAAACCTATATGGATGGAAGTATGATTTGGTTGATTCACAAGGAACACCTTAATGAATGGTAAACGTAATCAAAATGGCCATTCCTGAAACATTTTGTAAAGGAAATGATTAAGAATATATATATATATATCATTGAATTCTTTAATTTTATACAACATGGTTAATGTGTTCGCCTAAAAAATCTAATGAAATCCCTTTTTAAAACGTTTCTTATATTTCTTAAAATTTAATGTGATGTTTCTTGTGGGTCTACCCAATCATACTTCCACCCATTTCTAATCACATCATTGAAAACAAGAGAAGAATAATGGTGTTAAAAATTTGAAGTTTTATTCAATAGAAAATTTCCGTAAAAGGTACCTAGTAATTTCATATGCTTTTTAAAAAATTTCCAACTAACCACTTGAGATTTTGTAACTTTTATACTTCTTAGCCTTGTTCTATTCATTTACAAATTGTACCAAAAATGTTTTTCGAAGGGTTGTGGCTTTTTTTTAATAACATTTCATTTATAAGGGTCCCATCTTTAAAACATATCTATTCACATAACAAATTATTAAATAATAATAATTTCAAGTTAATTCAAGTGCACATTGACAATATTCCCTCATTAAATAATTTTAACTAAGGGCTTTCAACACCACTCAAATGTTATAAATAAAACCAAAAAATATAAACATTGTGCATTTCTCCCAAATAATGTTTGACAAAATCATGGGGATTAATGATGTGATTTATTTATGCAACATTGCTTAGGATGAATGACAAAACGACCTAATTCACAAAATAATCTCGAAGACATGTGATAATGTATCACAAGAAACAAACAATGATTAATCATTTTTGCTTAAACGTGTCATTTGAGCCATGTCCAAAATTAAATCGTTGTCATCCATAAATAATGGTTTTTCTCAAATTTGTGAGTACATTAGGTGGGTTGACAATTATGCACAAAAGATTTAACCAAACTTGATTAAAACTTTTCACTCCTCCATGATGTAGGTCACAAAATTCGAACAATTTAGACATGTGCATAATCAAAAGCTAGGCTTGAGAAAAAAAAATTACCTACTTGAACCATGCTAGTAGAGTAGCTTCAAGCTTATGGAATTTTGCTCCTTAACTCTATTCACAATTTTGGAAGTTTCATTAGTGATTTGACCTAATTTTTCAAAATCCTTTGGCACTTGGAGAACTTGTGTTCCTTTTCACTTGTTTATTGAACTTCAAAATTGAATTCATCAACAATTGTGTTATAGGTCCATGAAGCATGAACTTTATGAATGGAGATTAACTCCTCTTGAATTGTCAAATTGGTTTGTTTCCTTTTGTTATTTGTTTCCATTTTGAAAAACCATTAATATACCACATGGCAAAAACATAATCATGGGAAAAAGGAGCAATCACTAGTCAATGAAGGGCAACAAATCCAATGCAATAATTGACCTGAGAGAGGCATAAGGAACTTGAACATGATAGTACCATGATATCTATATTTCTAGAACTAGGGCCATGCTTACATGGGGTTTTAGCAAAAAAAATTCTTAATGCTCCTCAAGCAAGTGTATGTAAGATTTTTATTGGCATTCCTTAGAAACTAGTGTGAACCCTGTGCATAATGCACAAGTGTGTTATTTCAACAATGTTAACTGTCCGTGGCCACTGTTTGTCCAGAGTCACTGTCACAGACAGACGTAGTGAATTTATATATAAGATGATTGAAATTCAAGGTCCCAAATAAAACCTTTGCACCAAAAAGGGCCCCAAAAAAGAAAAAGAAAAAAAAAAGAGGTTTTGTATGATGACATTGAAAAACAATGCAAAAACATAGCCAAAAAGTTGCAAAAATACAGACAATTAACAAACCCTAAATTTGAAAAACAAATGGAGAAGATGCACTACAACATACTTCATAATTTGGTGAACAGAGACTGTAAATTTCTTATTTAATAATATGGCGTGCCATGGCGATGGTCGTCTCCAGATTGCATTGCAGAGTTGGGAGCTGCAGATCCGCTGGCGGTAATCTCAGGAAGGAAGGAAGGAAGGAAGCCTCGTAGTTGTCGTAGAGTGCAAGGCATTGAACCGATTGTTTTCTTGCATGTGTTTTTTTTCCTTCCCTCTGATGGTGTAATTGTGTAACGCCATCGTTGGAGTTTTTTTGGTGGATTCTAGAGAGCGTTAGATCTCCTGTCACACATCCGTAGATTGTAGGTTTTGAGACAGAAAGGGAGCCGGACAGTTTGGATTGTCGGTTTTGAGAAGGAAAGAAGGGAGCCGAAAAGCTTAGATCGTCGGTTTTCGGAAGGAGCTGGGGTTAATTGGATTGTTTTGAGGTAATGTGAGTAGTACCTGGGGTTTGTTTTTTTGTCGTAGTATGGGCTTGGATACAAGCGGAGCTCGGTTTGAGGAGACGATGGCATCGGAGGCTGGTAATAGCACTAGTCCTGCAGGAAGATTGGTGGAATTTTGCCTCAGATCTGCTTGCCGTGATAAGCACAGTGTCGCGATATGGCGTCGACAACGGAGAACCCTGGCGAGACTTCCATCTCAGCTGGCGGAGCCTCTCTTCCATCGTCTGTTGCATTCGCATCTCCTCACGCCACCTCTACTCGAGTATGCAACTTTTGGTTTTGATTACTCCATCCTTTTTTATCTTTGAATTTGAAGCTAAAGAATTTTTGCAGATGGAAATGGAAGCAGTCGTTTTTCGTCTTGTATTTCACAAAGTGCATGTCTAGGGATGTGGCTCTCAAGTCCTCCAAAGCAGCCAATCACATTCATCGCAGTGATGACTTGAACGCACACACAATTGCAGGGTGGCGAAGAGCCCCGACCAGATGTGTTACTGCTATTGGCTTGTTATAGCCGCTGTCTATTTTCTTGGAACAATGAAGGAAGGGTCCAATTGTGTATGATCTCCATACATTCAAAGGATCATGTTTATGGTTTTTGCTTCCTTGCTTCTGGAATTGATGTGTGCAGGCTATTTCAACATAGTATTGAAGAAGCGGATCTGAGCGGGGAACTGAGTGTTGATGCAGAATGGATGGCATACATGGGAGGTTTCCACCACCTGCGCATTCTTCGTGCCACTGACTGCAGATCTCTGACTAATAATGCCCTTTGGCACCTTGTAGGTGTGATTTCTCTCCTTTGCTTTACAATAACAATGCATGGAAATAAGCGAGGGTTGTATTTGATCCAGGCTATCCTGCAAAGTGGAATTCCTGGTATTGGTTGGTCAATACACATTTGTAGGAACACATAGTGCTCTGGAGCTAGATCAACGTATTGCTGTCCACTTGGTGGTGACCTACTCTGCAGGTGGGTGGTTCATAGGCTCAAGGACCAACGGACTGCTGTGTTCCATAAGCTGATCAGAATTCTGAGTTTAGTAATGCGAATTCAGGTCTAACAAGCATAGAGGAGCTGGAATTAACTCGCTGCAAAAAGCTGAGTGATGAGGGTGTGTGTCACATTGTCTCACTGACCCAATTGAAGAAGCTTGGACTGGCTGAAACTGGCATTGGCACAAAGGGATTAGCGATGTTGCCAGTCCTCACAGCTCTCAATTACCTTGATTTGGGGGGCTGTCCTGTGACTGATGCCCATCTGTACTCTCTCCAGGTGAGGCTATCTTTTGTGTGCAATTCATTGCCTCAACAAGTTCAAGCATCTGTAGCAGGCATATGGAACAATCAACACAGTAGTCAATAGAAAAGCTCTGTGGTAGACTCCTATGAATGTGAAAGCAGTTCACTATCCTGTTGGGAAATCCATTTTTCATCAGTGTATTGATCCATTTCTGTTCCCATAGTCACCTAGACAACTGAGTTTTGAGTATGATACATCACACTTGGAATTCTAAGTGCTGGTCTCCTCAATCCTTTCATGGAGTAACCAGCACATGGCACTAAACAATGCTTTCTGATGTGGGTTTAAATTGCAGGCACTGGAGCAATTGGTACACATTGACCTCTGGGGTAGCAAGGTGTCCAATGCTGGTGCCGTTCATCTGAAGTCTTTCAAGTCATTGCAAATGTTGAATCTTGCCTTGACCAGTGTCACAGTCATCCCCCCACTAAGGTCACTCATATGTTTGAACCTTAGCAACTGTAGGATTGAGTCAATTTTCAAGGGTTGGGAAGAATCTGAGGTTCCTCTGAAAGAATTGTACCTCTCAGGAGCAGTGCTACTGTCAAGAGATGCAATTGTCAGCATTGGAACCACAAGAGTAACACTGTTGAACCTTTCTGAATCGAACTCCACAGGTGTGGATGGGCTCCTACTTATGCAAGAGCTATCCATGCTGGACCTCACCTCAACAAGGTTTTTTAATGATAGTGTCATGCATAGATTTGCTGGATTTGGGGGAAATCTCAGATGGCTCAGTCTGAGCAGGACAAATGTGGGATCCAAAGGTGTTGGGGCACTAGTGGGACATGTGCGACAGCTGGAGCAGCTCTCCCTCAGCTACACTTCTGTTGATGACCACGTCTTTGCACTCCTAGCTCTCATGCCTTCACTACAGAGTGTTAACCTCAGCAGCACCAAAGTGGAAGGTAAGGAAGAAACCAAAAGTTGCAGATTAAGATGCTGGGCTTCATGACATGGCTGAAAATGTAATAAGTGTATGTGGAGCAAAGAAGGGGCTCAATCTGGTGCTGAGAGGCCTTTGTAAGGAGAATTCACTAGATCAATGTTGGGCATCAATGTAGTGGTCCTGATTGTATCCAGGTTGTCAATTGTTTTATAAGCAAACTGATGAGCTAGAGTCCCAATTTAGGTCATTTCTGATGGCTGTAGCTTGTGGTGGCAGGGACTTTAGAAGTAGGTGCTGGAAAACAAACTTCAGTGCTTTCACACCTTCACCAACTTCCATCTCTGAAGAGGCTTGACTTACGAGACACAGGTATCCAAGACAGGAGCTGCATGGAGCTTGCAGCTCTGAAACAGATCACACACCTTTACCTCCGAAGTGATTTCTTGTCAGATGCATGTCTCCAGGCCTTGTCATCCTGCCCTAGCCTTTTGTGCTTGGGAATCCAAGGTGCAGTGGTGTCAGACACAGGTTTGCAGGAGTTCAGCCCTCCTTGCCTTTTGCAAGAGCTTGATCTCTCTGATTGTTGGCTTCTATCAGAAGATGCAGTTCTGAACTTTTGTGAAGCCTACCCAAGTATAATGCTTTGGAATGAGCGAAACCTTGTAAATATCAGCAAGTTGCCCAAAATTCAAACTCCTAGTAAGGAGTTTGCAGATGTGGTGAGTGGAGAGAAGGCTACTAGTTTTACCCGGGAAATGCAAAAGGCAAGGATACAGTCCAGGAAGGGCTCCAGTGGGCCTTTGAAAAAGGAACTTCCCAAGGCAAGAAAGACCACATCCACCAGTGGGACTGCTGGTGGCAGTAGCAGATCTGCAATTGTACTTGGTAAGTATGCAACTGACGTGCATATCTGGGTCACCTGCAGCTCTGGTCTGAGTACCTGTCACACTGTCAGCAATTCCATCTTTAGATTTCTGCATTCATAAAGGATGCACAGTCTAAATCTCACCAGAGTAGTTCACAGTCAATGGTTCAAGTCTTCTGCTGCAGGAAATCATCACATGAGTCTGTGGTTGTATGTTGTATCAGAGTAAGTTCATGGTCTTTGAAGGAATTTGTGTGTGAAGAACTTCTCTACTCAATGAACTGCTGCTATACCACCTTTACTTGGATCCCCCCAGGATTGTAGACACAATGGGTACTAGACAGAAAAAGAACCTTGTTACTTCTTAGAGGAGGAAAATTTCCAAGCAGTGGGTTGGTCATTTCTCATTCTTGTTCCTTCTTGTTGGTCTCAGAACTGAGAGTGAAAGTCCCAAGTCTAATAATGAGAATTTCCAGTTTGAATGGATGGGCCTGTTCTTTTCTCTGTGGCAGATGAGCGGTTAAGGTACACTATGAAGGAGCTTTACCATCTGCAACATGAACCTGCATCAAGTCTGTCCATCTCAGAAATGGGAATTGAATCCATGCTTGAAATTTTTGCGAGGGATTCTGTGTGAGTTGTGATCTGTACATGTGAATAAGATGTGAACACTGTGGAGCATTCCATCCTGGCATTAATCAAAACTCTTCCCCATCACTAGCTCAGTTGCAGAAATGCCTTTTATAAACATTATGGATGGATCTGCAGAAACATTCTGAGTGCCCTATACAACAGCTTACAAATGAGGGACTGTCTCCTGCCTTCTTGTTGTATTTGTTAGAAAAGCTCACCTGTCTTCTGATATTGCCCAGCCATGACATTTCTTGCAGGCCTCAGATTCCATGATAAGAATATCCAACTGTATGGTCCCTGGTGCCATCTCTACTTCTAATCATTGAGGGTTGCATCAACTACTGAGCCAGGGTGCACTCCTGTGTCTTCCCAAGTCTTGGAATCAGGTTACCTTGCTTTCACCTACAACCCAAATCCAAATCTAAAGACATGGTCTAGGCACAAAATAGATACAAGGATTCCAGATCATGAATAATGTGCAAGGATGGTCCTCTGAGGGATATGCAAATGTTGAGCTGTGCACAGCAAAGTATAATCCACCAGCAAATCCTGCATGATGCCAAATCCAGGTCTAACATGCTGGATGCTGTTCACCATGTGACATCTCTGATAAGATGAGGTTCATATAAGATTATCTTTTTATAATTCAAGTCATGGACCAAATGTTCCACCTTAAGAGAAGTTTGCTTTTACAAATATTCTTTGAGAAGTTGCTCAATCATACTTGAGAAGCAGGCTCTATCATTTTAAGTTAAGTTTCCTATTGGTGTGGGCAGTTGAACCTGTTTGTGAATGGGGTGTCTCTCTAAGGCCTGTGGGTAAAGCTCACTAACCCTATGCATGATGAGGGTGCAGGTAAATTCTGCTGCTACAAACAGGTCTTTTCTTCAATTGAGCAAGTGTTGTCTGTCAATTGCTGGTACCACTCATTCTCCTTCTGCATCAAGAAAAATGCCTCTGCACAACAATACCCAAAACCACCTTAAGAGTAAGGAAAACAGCAGATTTGACAAAGTGCAGATATAAACCAAAGTTTTGATTGATCTTTCCTATAAGAAATGATTTCTCTAAAATATATGACTTCAAAGCCTCAGATGAGATGGTTGCTAGCAACACCCTCTTCTTGCTTGTGGAGTACATAATGACCTCACAGGTGGGCATTCTGTTTTGAGAAGTGGCCCTGGGCAGGACAGGCCCATACAGTAGGAAATTGTGTTTCATGATTTCCTGCCATGCTGGTCTGCCGTGATCACTATGCAAGGCATTGGCAGCATGGCATTACACCCCAGACCTCAGGCTCGGTCTTCAGTTCACAATGTGCAATGCCCTGTGGTGAGGGTATTACTCTACACAAAACTCCAAAAAGAGCCCTAGGAAGGATTCCTTCATATATTGCATTCTAGTTTCTAGGGCTATAGATGTCAGTTAAAAACAGTAGAATAAAAGCCATCAATCATATGTAGACAAATTGCACTTGATTGAGAGGTCTCTCCATGTTGAGAGACTGAGGTCTTGCCATGCCCAACAAACAAATTTCCACCACCATTCAAACCTGAAAGTGATTTCAAACAACCTTTAACCTTTGCACAAACACCATAGGTGTGAACATGTCTAAACATGCTCTGAAATTTTTGGTATGAATGTTACCCTTTGAGGTAACACCTGACAGCATTTAAGATGCACACATGATGCAAATCATCATGCTATTTGCAACCCAATAGGGGTTGGTGGGTCCCACCAGCCCAACTTCCTTGCACCCTTGTGCCCTTGCACCTCAATGGTGTGGGCCATATCACACATGAGCAAACCACTAGGTTCCAAAGTGTAGCTTTAGTTGTAGTGAAAACATAAAAAAACTGCACAATGGTTTGGGTCATGTCATGCATGTGAAGAAACCATTAGGCTCCAATGTGTGGCTTTAGTTGTAATGACATAAAAGCGCTTGCACAAGGTAAACCCATGCATTCAACTAATGACCACAAGGGTTTATAAGCTATCACCTTTAGGCTTGTTGGCTTTTTTTTCCTGCAGGAAATTAGAGCTTATGGGATGAGAGGGGAGTTGTGAACTTGAGAAAGGGGTGGCCATGTGGAGCAAGAATTTTCATTGTGAGTGCATTTTTCTTAGTGTATTTTTTCCCCTTGGGTTTGAAGTACAAGTTTTCTTTTTTTGTTAATTTTTCTTTTTCAAGCACATTCTGAATGACCATGGATTCCTCTTTCCATAGGACAAGTGTGCTTGTATGGATGCTTTTAACCACAATACTAGGTAAGTATGTTATTTTAAAATTAAAGGCTTGGCTTGTGCTGGATTTTATAATTGGCTTTCCATGGGGTTTTCTTTCATATCTTTGTTGTGGTTGATTGTGTCAAAGAAAAATCATGCACCAAGACATGTTTTGGGTGGAACCTAGGCAAGAGACACATTGAAATTATGTTGAGTGTATTATGTAGGGAGAACAAGAAAGGAGGGGCACCACTAGAAGTATATGAAGTTTTATAGAACGAATCTTAAAGCTTTTGACAACTTGGTTCAAATGTTGATGAGTAATCACTATGACATGTATTATAACAATTGTAATTAATGTTTGGTATTTTAAGTTTTTAGTGTCAAAAGTTGTATTGATGTTGCAAGTTTAAAATATTTTTACATGATCTCGTTTTTTATGTATTGTGGAAACATGTGAAATAATTTGGATTAAATTTAATAAGTATATGGTATTCAAAAGTGCACATAAATTTGAATTGTTTTCAAACTGACATAATCATAGTTGGTTAATGTTACCACATTTACACCTTAGCACCTTATTTAAAGTTGGAGTGTGTGAATCAAGTTCTACCCCAATTGGAAATTAGGAAAATTATGACATTAGTGGTTTATACAAGTATGCATGATATTATAACCCCAAAATGAATTTCTAGTGGTACAAGTTGTAAATAAAAAAATTAGAAGGCCTAGGGGTAAAAGACAAGCAAGTATGAAGATAAATAATTCAAGTTATGGCCTATGGGCATTACCTTGAGAATCTTTGATTAGGGGCCATAAGCTTCAACTTGTATGAATAATTTAGTTAATTATTTTGGATTACAGATAGTTGAAAGTGAATGATGTGAACTTGATTAAATTTTAAAGACAAAGATTATTAATAATTGAATAACTTGTTCATAGGAAAATGATAATATGTGACATATTATAAGTGACTTGTTATGAATGAATTTGTTTAGTAAACATGGATGAATGAGGACAATAACTCATCATTTATTCCCTTAGAATATATAAGGGGTTGTGAATGCAAACTTGGGCATGTATTTTTTTTTCTCATAATTTCATGTTCCTATTTGAGTTAAGTCTTGGAATAAACCTTTTGTGCAACAACTTTACATCATTATAAACTTATGTGTTCTTTTGATTGTGAAAGTGTTCACATGATAAAATGTACATGTTTTTGGTGAGTGATCTCTGTTGAACAAAGTTTTTAAATGTGTGTGATGAACTCCCCAATGGGTGTAGCTCACGTAACGATCAAATTTTAAACACTTGTGATTCTATCCCCAAAATGTGTAATGCTTATATCTTGCATTTTTCAAAGGTTTTTTTTATGATCAGTGAATGTTGTGTGGGGATTTAGTTGAAAATTAACCCTTGTGAGCTTGAACCCTTTTTAACTATATTACTTTTTTTATCATATAACAATTTTTTATTAAAATTGTGCCTCCGTTATTAAACAATACATTGAGATAATTTTTAACATTTTCATTAATGGAAAAAAGTTATTTAACCAATGTATCAACATTCTTATGAGTGCACGATTGGAAGACATTATTAGTAGATTCAAAGAATTTATAAAATTGTCAAATGGTTTTAATGTGATTGATGTGACATGTAATCTTTTAACAAATTATTATAACCATTAAGTCAACCTTGTAACAATTGATTTTTTTTCAAAAAAAACTGTTCAATTATTTTGTAAATGGTTGCATTCTTTATTTCATTAAAAATTTCACATATTTTATGTACATGTATTTTTAAAAGAATTGAAAATCATTACAAGACAAGAACAATAAAAGGTATGACAATGTAATGAATTTTAAAAATGTGTTGATAAATAATGCTTTTGGAATTTTGAAAAAATGTGACAAATGTAGTAATGCAATTTAACTCCACATTAGATAAAACCAAAAAAATTAAAAAATGATGTTGGTTACATAACTATTGTGAATAGTGGAATTAATTGGAAATCAAACAATTCATAGGGATCCATTTGTGAAATTTGATAATATGGGGTTCATTGTTAAAAAGGAGAAATGTGTAAAAACTTAATGAAAGATAAATCATTTGAAAAATGGACCATTGAACACCCAATTGGTCAATAATGTCCAAGAAAATTATTCTTTGTTTCAATTATAAATAAATATCAAACTTAATTAAATGTTGAAAAAATCAAATTAATAAAAAAATCAAATTGAAATTAATTTATGGTGAAAATAATCATTAAGGTGGACCAAAAATGAAATTTCATAATTTTTTTTGAGAAATTTATTTCCTTGGAAAAAAAAATTTAGAGGTTAAAAAAAACCAAAACCTATGTGTGTGAAAATTAAATAAGAAAAGCAACAAAATGTTTGATTGAAAAGTCTCCAAATGCTTACAACTCCTTCTCTATGTAAATGTCCGTTGACTAGTTCCTTCATAAATTATGTGTACTTATATGTAAACACAACCAATTTTTTAAAATGATGTTTTAAGAGTTTGTTCAAGATTTCACACACAAGTGTAAAAATGATATTTCTTACCTGCCCACCATTTGATTGTTTTGAAAAAATCAATAATTGAACATAACCATATTTGAATTTTTTTTTTTCTTTTGAACAATGCTTCCATTTTTGCATAAAGTGACAATTTGCTATAAATCCATCAAAACATCTTTATAAGGAATAAAACAATGAAATATGATAGTCATAATTTGTCCCTTGTGAATAAACACAAAAAAATTATGTGATCTTTCAAAGACTGTTGACAAATGTTTGACTTTTTTTTTCCATTAAATTTTTTTAATGTTTTATCCCCAAGCTTAACAACCTTGCTTATGAATGAGGATTGTCATAGCCTGAAAATTAGAGGTGCCACAAAATCTAAGTGCTTTTTGTTTCTCCTTAATGCAATGTCTCATTCAATTGTGTAATCTTAAAACATGTCCCAATTTGTAAGCTTCTGAATGTAAACTAAAGTTTTTCACAAAAATTATGACATTTCAAAATAATCTCATCTAAAAATAATCTAATAAAAAAAACAAAAAGAAAAAAAACTTATCATCCTCAAGGTTGCTTCAATGTTAAACTTTTGTCAAAAATCAAAACAACTTCATTGTCATAGATGGGCACAATGTCTAATGAAACATTTGAACATAAAATGGTGTTAATCGGAATTTTTTGTGAACCAATATTTTAACCGGTAATAACTAAACTGATGACACCTATTAAAGTAGTAATAACAATATAACAAGTAATAATTGAACCGATGACACATGTTAAGGTAGTAATGATAGTACAACATGTCTAAATAATCCAAAATAATAATTTGGAATTCAAATTTCAACTTTCAAATCAAATAATTTCTTAAAATTTAAATTAAAAAATTCAGAGTTCAAATATCAAATATCAAGGTTAGATAAAAATATTTAAAATCAAAATGTTGATTTTATATTCAATTAATTTTTTTGAATTGAAATATTAATTTTTAGATTTGAAAGTAATAATTTAAAATTCAAATCTTTATTTTTAAATCATATAAGTTTTTGGAATTTAAATTAAAAAATTCAAAATTGAAATGTCAATTTTCAGATTCAAATAAAAATATTCAAAATTGCAATGTCCATTTTATAATCAATTAATTATTTTCTGAATTGAAATATTAATTTTTATCAAAAATAATAATTTAGAATTCAAATATCAAGTTTCGAATTCAAAGTTTTTTTTTAAAATTAAATTAAAATAGTAATTTTCATAATTGAAATATCAATTTTGAGATTTTAATGATTTTTATTTAAATTCAGAGAATTTTTTTAAAAATTAATTCTAAAATCAAAATATCAAATTTCAGATTTGAATAACAAATTTCAAAGTTCAAAGTTCAAATATTAATTTTGAGATTCATTTTATATATATAGTACATACATTAAAATACACCCCTATGTTATTGTAGAATACCTTTAAGATGCAACTAATTTAGTGATTATTGCAACAAATGGGACATATCAATCTAACTAATATGATGAAGTTTTCAATAGTTGCATCATAATTGTGAAAATGACCAAAATAGTTGAAATTTGGTCTTGTAGTTGTATAAATCGCATGTAGTTGTAAATGGAGTGGTTACATTTTTGTTAATTTTTACTAATGTCAATTGTATGATTTCATGCATTCCTCTTAATTAATTTTTTAAAAATGTATTTTAAACATTTGATTCCTTTAGTTTACAAGACTCAAAAAGACATTAACATAATATCCAAATTATTTTTAAATATTTTTATTAATTTAAGAAAACATCATTTTATTTATTAGCATACAACAATCCACTACAATTATAATAATGTAAAATAAAATAAATTTAAAATTGTCCTTTGTAATTTTTTTAGTTAAACATTCATTTTTGGTACCCAAATCATGAATGGACCCATTTTTGTAATTTTATAAACATTTTTTAACACATTGATGTTGATTGTGACATTTTCCAATTTGGTGTTCTCAATGAAACTTTTTGGCACTTATCAATATAGTGTTTCACATGTCATATTCAAATTTATTTTTTGTAACCATGTTTAATGATGCAATATTTAATTTATTAATTTCCACCATACATATGCAAAAGAATGATTCCATAATACCTCCATAACCATAATTCTCCACCAATACAAAAGATGCAATACTTGCATTTTTTATGTTTATTTATGATTAGATTGAAGGTATACAAACTACAATACTTACATAGAGTTCACAAAACACATAATGAATTTTTCCTCCTCAAATGCAATATTTACATTGGGGTCAAAAAAGCTTATATGGATTAAAAGTATTCAAACTATAATAATTCATAGAGTTCACAAAACACACATTGGATTTTCCCTCCTCAATTGCAATACCCACATTGGGGTCACAAAAATTTATATGGATTGAAGGTATTCAAATTACAATAGCCCATAGAGTTCATAAAACATGCATTGGTTTTTCGTCATCAAATGCAATATCCACAATGGGGTCACAAAAACTATGGATTGAAGGTATTCAAACTATAATAACCCATAAACTTCACAAAATACACATTGAGTTTTTTATTAAATGTAATATCCATATTGGGGTCACAAAAATTTGCATGGATTAAAAGTATTCAAATTCCAATACTCATATAAAGTTCACAAAACACACATTAAAATTTTCCTCTTCAAATGTAATACATGTATTAGGGTTGCAAAAACTTATATGGATTGAAAGTATTCAAACTGCAATACCAACATAAAGTTTATTAAATAGACATTATTTTTCCTCTTGAAATGCAATACATGCATAAGGGTCACAAAAGGTTTTTATACCACCTACATTTAACAAAACAAATATGATTGATGCAATTATTGCATTTTTTGAATAAAAAATTATTTAATGGGGTTTGGACTAATAGATTGCATTTTTCCTAGGCATGTGTGTGGGTATTGCATTTATTATCAAAAAGTTTTAAACCTAATGGAATCATTGTTTCTTAGATGTTAATTATTAGGTAGCTATAATAATAATTTAATACAATAACTTAATTATCTTATTTCAATAATATATTTATATTAATTTTTACAGTAATTACAATAAGAATTGATATATATAATAAGAATAATAGCTAATGTAGGTTAGTTATTAGTTACAATAATAATTTAATAAATATTATTATGATTATTTCACTTATTTATCATTTGTAATATATTTTCATAATTACTTTAACAAGTAGCATAGAAATTTAACTAATTATATCATATTATTACTATAATTAATTTAAAGGATTATTATATATACCTATTGAAAATTACTATATTTTAATATTACTACTATTAATAAAATCGGTAGCCTAATTTAACATATTATAATTAAATTATTAATTAATTAAAATTAATTTAATTTAATATATTAATATTAAATTATTACATTAGTTATTGTCAAATGACTATTTTTCTTATTGAAATGTATTATTATTATTATTAAACTAATTATTGAATACTTAGTTGACAATAACTATAACAAAAAATATAAATAAAATAACTACTTGCTATAATATTATTATTATGGTTATTGCAATTATTATAAATTATTATAAATTATTTAATTTTTAAATAATAATTAATGTGTTAATCATAAATGTACAAATAAATAATATATTAATGTTATGATATGGAATTGATTATTAATAAATGATTAATATTATAAATATTGAAATTACTATTAATTATTAATTATATTAACATTAACTATGTAATAATATTATTGATGTTGTTATTATTATTATTTTAATATCCCTTATCATTATTATGATATTTTATTATTAATTATTAAATATTATTACCTATAATATTTTATATATAGTTAATAAGTAAACCAAGCTAATATGACATATATATTAGAAACTTGTTGCATATAGTTTGCAATTAGTTTGTTCATACTTAAACTAGTGGTTCATTTGTTGTTTACAAAAAAAGGTATTACAATTTGTGATTCAATGAAAATAATTTTTTTCAGGAAGATGTGCACAGTGGTGGTAGGACATAATCACATAAACATTGGTGATGATTCAACCATACAAAAACCTATGACATATGTGTGTATAACTATCACTTTCCATGAAAAACAACGTTATGAAATGCAACACCTACATGCAAGGCCATGGAAAGCATATTTAAAATATCATTGCAATATTTGAATAGATGTTTTTTTAACTCACATTAAACATCGGGCCTAATTTAACATTACTTGCATATAATCTTCTTAATACACATTTAAGAAAAGGTCTTCTCCAACTGTAGTGCTTACATAATAAATTTTAATTTACATTGGAATTTTGTTCCAACTGCAATACTTACATTAGAGTCTTAAACCACCTTGTGTTAATTACACTACCTACATCACAAGTCCTAACCCACCTTATGTAAACCGTAATACTTGCATATATTATTCTTAACACACATTAGAAAAATTCTTCTAACTACAGTACATGCATTCCTTCTTTTTTTATGTAAATAAGGTAATTACAATACCTCCATAATCCCTTTGAATTTGCATTGCATAAATGCATCATTTACATTCGAAGCTCACAAATTCACTTATTGATAAACAATACTTACATTTAAACTTCCAAATTTTCATTGAAAATCTTCTTAATGTATACAACAATTAAAATTATTCGGTATGGTTTATGTTTTTTTAGTGATTATATATGAACTACAATGTTCACAATATATATTTTCCATTAGCTAAACTTTTATACAACATTGTGGGGTTCATGTTAACATAAAACACATCCCATACATGGTTGTCAAGTACAAAATAGTATTATTAACATTTGGTACACTATAATATTGTAAATTTTTAGTATAAATGAACAAACAAACAATTTAGAGGAATCTAATGCCTATTAGATGTACAAGTTGATATTTATTCATGGGATCTTCTCTTGTGAGCATTGTTTCATGCCAATCTTTCAACCTATGAATCAAAAACCCTAAATTACCATTTACATGATGTAATGACATCCTTGGGTGCAATTATTCATTCGCCTTTGTGAGGTGAATGTTTTGAATGTGTACCATGTTCCAAAACAATCAATGACATCTTCTTGGGTAACATCAATGGCCATGAAAATAATAACAATTTGGTGCTTGCAAAAATTCCTTCACAATGCCCACCCACATGTGCAACCTGCATATTTAATAAACAGACATCTTATTTTGTATGCCACATTGGCAAGATTTTGATTCCTTACAATCCAAGAACTATCACTTTCAAAAAATGATTGGGTTACATGGGCAAGTGGGATTAATGCCACCTTATCCACACTCATTTTCACAATATGGTCCACCACCTTGTTTTTTTATAAATCATGTCTTTTTCATTTCAGATGTGTGCATATAATGTCATGCAATTATTGTTATTAATTTCCAAACCAAGCAATTGATTTGACATCCTTTAAAACCCTTAATTTCAAATGAAACTCAACATCTTAAAGTGCCATGGTAAGATTCAATGCTTGCTTGTGTATTTTGGTTGGAATGTGGCATGCATAAAAGACCAATCATGCACAACTTCAAACACAATGCACAAATGGAATGGTAGATCAAAGTTTTGATTGAGTGAACATGTTAATACACCAATTCAAAGGGATGTGAAACTATGAAACTATGATCAAATAATGAAATAAAAAATGAACACGTACCAACTTAACCCCCAAAAAAAGTCTATGGATATATCGTTAATATACATATATTCAATAACTCTTGCACCATAGTCTAAACACTACCAAACCACCTTGTGCACCCCTACTCATCAAAGGCTTTCAAACAATAACAAGAGTATGGTAGAGAATGCTAAAAGTTATTGTGAATCTATACATTACAATGATCATGAGGGGTAAAGAGGGGGATTTCTTATTCCTTCTACTTAAACCTAGTTAGTTGTTTTTGGCTATTTGACTAAGGTGCAATATCACTTCCCTGTTTGAGGAATAGGTGTATTACACCTTTTTTTTTAAAGAGGAACATTCATGAATATAAAGTACATTAAGAAATTTATCCAAGTGTTTTATTAAAGGAAGGGATCTTCACCTAGTTAATCCCTTTCACTCTTAATGAATGGTGTAGGTGCTTATAGGTGTAAGATTCTTCCCAAACTATAAGGAGTATGTATAATATGTAACATCCTTCCCACTCCTACACCTCATGATCTATGTGCATTTAGGTTCACAACTAACCTTTGCCTTGTGTGTTGTGATGGGTAAAGCTTACAAATGTGTGGCAAGATGAGGCTACCCTCTCATCTTAGTAGGTCCCTTATTCAATGAACTTTCTATTGGGGATCACCCATTTTTTCTTTTCCTTTTTACATTGATGGACATTTTTTTTGTGAGTCATCCACCTTTGTTTTTCAAATTTTTACATCCATAGACCTTTATGGGGGTTACACAACCTTTCCTTTCCTTTTCACATCCATGGACATGTTTTATTGGGGCCATCCATTTTTTCCTATCTACATCCATGGTCATGTTTTTGGAGAGTTAACCATCCTTTCCCTCCCTTTGCATCCCCTCAACAATATTTCAGCAACAAGTCATAAATGTGTTGCTTGCTACAAGGTGGTTCGGTGTTCAATTTCCACACATGGGCAATAGGGCCCCTAAAACAAACTGCCACAAAAACATGTCATATTTCGGTGGTGGCCCAATGTTCATTTCGGCTAGTCAAAAACCATGCGCCACAAAACATGACCTTTGAAACAAGAACCTTGAAACCTACCACCCACCAAAACATGTCAAGTTTTGGTGGTGTTGCCCAATGTGCATTTCGATGCATGGGCAACCCAAGCTCCCAAAACATATCCCACCAAAACATGTAACATTTTGGGAGCTATGTTTCGGCCCATCCACCCATCTTCCATATTCCCCTATGCAATCCCCATCCATGCCCCATGACCCGTCCATCATGTTTTAAACCTTTTTTCAACTTCGCATTGTCGTCGTTTTTTTGTTGCCGAACTTTAACATCTTTATCGACATTCCCCTGCTAGAAATTTAGTTAGGGTTTTGATAAAAAAAGAGCTCATGGTGGCATTAGGGAAGTTATGTCTTTTCACCCACAATAGATCGTTCATAAGCTTTTATCCACAACTTTTTTCGCTTTCATTTTTCCATTCGAAGCACAACAATGTTGTGCATGAAATAGTCTTAGGAACTAGTAGCATGTCTTGTTTAACCCTATTTAGGCTTCTTGATGTTTGCAAGTGGATATTTGTTTCTATACTATTTTTGGTGATTGACACATGTGTCAAAGGTTGAGAAAACTGAATATTTGCTTGCAAGGAAGACGGATTTATTATTTCTATGTTGTTTTCATTTCCTACATTGTTTCTTTGGGTTTGCGTTGTTCTATTATTTGTCATTGTCTTCTTGTAATCTACTTGTTCATTTCCTATTCGTTGTTTATGTTTCCAATTTTGTTTTGTTTTTGTAAACACTTCTTTGCAACAATCCATTTGTATTGTGTTCATTTCCTATGTTGTTGGGTTTGCATTATCTTGTTGTTTGTTGTTGTTTTCTTGTTGTCTACTTGATCATTTCCCTCGTTGTTTGGGTTTCCCATAACAATCCACTTGTTTTTTGAAAACGATAATAACTTATAATCTTGTAGTGTTTTTCCCACAACTCTTGGGTATTCCTAGATTACGTTTTGGAATTGTTTGTACATGTTACCTTCCAAGAGCATTTGGAGCAATCTCATAAAAATGTAACTTGCAACATTCTTAAGCAAGGGAAGTATGGGTTCCATTTTTGTTTCCAATTAAGCGAGGTAATTCGATGGAACATACCTCTTGAAACATGATGAACTACACTAAAAACATGTTCTAGTTACATGTTTCAACATCTTTGTTGGTTTTGAATTTCTATACACATGTTTCGACTTTCTAATGAATGGTAGTATCCATGTTTTTTATGTTTGTAAACAAGTTTTGACTATTTAGTTGAATGGTAATTTTTAGATACCAATTGCTTCAAGTTTTAATTCATGTTGGTAAATAATTTTTTGTACATAGATCTATTAAGTTTATGGTTCTCTACAAAAAAAGACTCTACAATGATTAATTAAAGACATGTGGATGTTTCAAAGAAATGTTATGGTTCATCTGATACATTGCCCTCAAAAATCCAACTACCATCTATTGACCATTATTTCACATATGTTTTTGGTGAACGAAGCCTTGTTATGTTTTTGGTTCTAATAGATTGTATTGGAAAAATTCTATAGTGATTGATAGAGGGCATGTGGATGTTTGAAGGAAATGATGTGGTCTTTCCATCCATTGCCTTTAAACATCCATGTACTATTTGTTGACCACTATTTCAAACATGTTTTTGTTGATCGACATCTTGTTATCCTATTATAGTGCTCCACCCATGGTAGTTGGGTGTTCCAGGACAAATTGGGCATCAACTTCAAATTACCCTCGAACATCCAACTGCATTGGGTGAAGTATTGCAACTTGGTTACATCAACCACTTTATTGTATTGATTTAAAAAGTTGTCTAGAACATACCCTTGGAATATGAAAAAAAATTGAATAAACATGTTTTGAAGCCTCTGAAACATGGTAACACCATTGTTAAAACTTTATCAAAACATGTCTCACAAGTTATAAAACATGAGAATATTGGAAACATGAAAGAAAATATTGTAGAAACTTGTTATCCGTAGGTGGAAAAGGAACCTATGAGAAACGTGATAGAAACATGAAAGAAACATGGATAGAAATTTGTAAAAAATCTCTAACAAACATGTATGGAACATGTAGGAAACATGAAAAAACATATTTTTCAAAATTATAAAAATATCAAACCTTTGAAACATGACTAAAAATAGATAGAAATAGAAACATTGCTCTCCAAAACCATTTTGGGATCATGCCTCTGTACAATAGTTTTAAACCACAACCTATTGGAACTTGGGTTTGAGAGGCATCCTACAAAACATAAAATTTGAAACTTACAATAATGTTGGGAATGCACCACACATTGTGTTGTAGATCAAGGATTTTGAAAATCTCTTACAAAACATGATAAAAACCTAGAAACGTAAAGATTACCGAAACTTGATAATAAATAACCACCACATTTTTAACACACAACATTATTTGTTTGCAATATTGCAAAGGCATTGCTTATAATTGATGGAATTTAATATGTTGTGGACAATAAACTTGAAAAATATCCTAGAAACATGATTACAGAAACTAAACCTATTATTAAGAAACAACGAAACATGATAGAAACATAAAGGATGAAAGGAAAAGGAATTTGCACAAGAACATGATCATTCGAAACATGGATTTCTAAATTGAAGAATTCATTTTGAAGTTAGAAAATGGAATGTTGTAGAGCTCATAGTGGTTGAAACATAAATAAGCCCCACATGAGAGAAAAATGTTGAGAAGATCATGTTAGGAGCATGACTTATAAAAACATAGCCTTAGAAACATAGACTAAAAAACTTAGAAAAATGAACTTAGAAACATAGAGTTAAAAGCATCCCAAAATGACATTACCATGCCAAAAAAATGAATATGAATTTGCAAAATGCGTTTAATTTTTTTGAAACTTGTGAATTTAGTTATAAAGACATGGAATTTGGTTCCAATAGTAGCCAGGAAAAAAATTGTTTAGAAACATAGGTCCTCATTTTGAAAAAAATATGAAACATGTTGAGTCACCATTTAAATTTTAGGTCACAAACTCTAGGTTTAGTTTCCTTTTAGATTTAATTTTTTGAATTGCATCACTATGGTTAAGGAAATAGTTTAGGTGTTTCAAGCACATCTCGTGACCATCATTCAATTGTTGGAACTTCGTTGCTTATATCGAGTGCATAAGCCCACTTTGTAATTTTGCCAATATTGTCTGTTACTTTCCAACTACTTGCTTCAAGTCAACTAATAAATGTTGCATGAACATATTGTTATCAGTAACATCCAAAACAAGTTTGAAGATGAGATCACAAATATTCTTTGCAAGGTTTTTGATCCTCTAAGGAATTGGACCTGTTCTTGGTGTCTATTCTAAACAAGGCGTGAGAATTGGGCAAGGATTAAGCATGCTACTCAACCCACTATTCAAAGTTCCACTCAATGAATCGCAATAACGTGCAATTATTCCTTCTGCTAGATCAAGGCAAAGGAACATTAATACTTTAATTTGATGTTTACATATGTTGCCCCTTTGCGACTAGAGACATTCGTAGTAAGCCCACTTAGATTCAAAGTTGTAGACCTTGTAATTCACATCTTCATGTTTCAAAGAGGCGATAATTGCATATCCACCATCATCCTTTAGAAAAGTCACACAATTGTTTGGGATGTCCCTTGCACGAAAAATGACATTAACAACAAATCATTCTTGCTTCTTGTTTGGCACAAATTCCCCAATTCATTCTTAAACTCTGATACCAATAATGTGACAAAACATTTCCCAATAGTTGGTGGATGTGCCAATCCACCCATCTTCCATAAAGTCGTGATTTTGTAGCTTTCAATGTTGCTTTTAGGTTAGCATGGTAGCTTTCAATAACATCATTAGTATCCTAGCCGACGTATGGAAGATTCCAATTCCCCATCACCCACATTTCGCATTTTGGCACCCACTCTGAAATAACATACGACCAAAATGTTTGAGCATCTAAAATCATTTCCATAAGCTTTAGCAACTCCTCCTTTGTAAACTACAGAGGAGTTTTTCCATGGGGTTGTGTTATATCATGCATGAGACGCCCCATATTCTTTAAGACCTATGCTCGAATTACCACATCCTTGATTTTAATGTATGTTTGCTTTTATCAAGCTCTTCTTACATGCCAAAGGCACAAAAATATCTTTGTGTTTGGCCATATTTTCCTGCAATCAAACAAGAAATATGATATAATAATCTCCATAACATAGCCAATCATTCCAAAATAAATTGCGTTTAATTCACAAAGGTCATTGTGTGCACACCACGTTATGTCCACCTAGGTTTCAGCTTGAAAAGCATAATATAATCCACTAAAAGATAAACCACCTAAATTCACACGAAACATAAACAACAGAAACCTAGTTCGACCATGAACCCCACCTGAAACATACACCATTGAAACCTAGTTTCACCAAAAAAACACAAACCTTTGAAACATAGTTCAGCCATTGAAACCCATTCAAAACATAAACCACTGAAGCAACTTAGAGTTAGGGATTGCACAATGAATCAATCCCCGAAACATGACACAATTTAATCTTGAAGCATATTCATGTTTAGGTCATTTTGAAACATAAAAAACTCCCCCTTTGAAACATAGATTTTAATCAAATATTGTGCACCCAAGTTATATGGAATGATAAAATAATTAAAATGTTACCTTAAACTATTGATTTATGCATCATCATCATCAATGATGAAGTATTTGGGTCCCAATCTAGTTTTGATTCTTGCATCTTTCAAATGATAACATTCATCCATTTAAACAAGTCGTTTTGCTTACTCCGAAATGTGATTATGTACCTAACTAAACAACCATTCCTCCACTTGTCAAACACCATCAATGTGTACAATGGAAATGATTATTCACATCAACAACCTTCAACATGTGTCAACAAATAACGATCGTGTTTCATTATGATTCAGATGTTTCTTAGGTTTTACAACTAAGTTACAGTGAGATAATTTACCTTGTTTTCATTTTTTCCAAAGGTTGCATCGATTGCAACCACACTTTGATGAACATATTGTTGCATCATCGTTGCTTGCCAAGGAGTCTAAATTTCAATTGTGTATGGGATATTACTTCTTGAAGTTCTCCACCAACTTTAAACCTAGTTTCCTAATAATAAAACAAAACGTTTGGGTTCTTTTGAACCCACATGCGAACACTCTTGACATTGTTTTCATGTTTTTTATATGTTTCTTTTGCTAACTTTTTAGCTATGTTTTGTATGTCTTGTTCACATAGAAATGTGTCTTTGGTTAGGTTCATGCTAATCTCTAAAAGTTCCTGCACATTTCTACATGCTTTGCTATTACTTATGAAACAGAAAGCCCCAATCACAAATTGTCAAGTACAAAGTCCTTTAAACTTGTGGAAACATGTGCAACAAATGCAACTTTGTCCCTCTGGAGGATGTTCCCATGGAAAAGACCTCATGTCGCATTGATGTGCCTCTTCTTGTAGTAGCATATCTTTGAAATTAAAGGGAGAAGATTAAAAAATTTGATGGTAAAACCACATTGCTAACCTTTCTTTAGGGTCCTTCCATTATTTTCGA
>Ga0209611_10001301_pt1 | contig 41974 bp, 32 predicted proteins | sample S1TSphgellanicum_3_FD_187693 | JGI IMG/M metagenome (GOLD analysis project Ga0209611, IMG submission 187693) | Host-associated microbial communities from peat moss isolated from Minnesota, USA - S1T2_Fc - Sphagnum magellanicum MG (SPAdes) (version 2) | ecosystem: Host-associated > Plants > Peat... | reverse complement strand
TTGTTAAAACATATTCACTTGTAAATAATTCCATTAAACCAACATCCAACAACTTTATTGTTCAAGTTTAAACCAAGGTTTTCTCCACTTCATTAAGCATGTACAACTAGATGAAAATTAGATTATCATCTTCTAATATGATTTGGACTTTTTGTCCCTTTAACTAACATAATTCTTTCAAACTAAAGGCAAAACATTTAGTGAAATCTTGTATTATTTATCGTGTTTCATGCACCTCACTTCTTGTAACCACTAGGCCAATTCTTGGGCCCCATGTTTTTACAGTCACGTATACCTTGGATGGGATATTCTTGAGGATGGGATATGCCTATTAGAATTGTTTGGAAGCATTAATTCTAGATTAGTTGCAATTTCACAATCATGCAATTTAATCTAGAGATACCATTATGTGGAAAATGATCCATAAGCTAGCCACGTTTCCATGCGACATGTCATGATGTTACAACAAAGGTATCCCCACTTGTTACCAACATTGACCATATAGGATTATCAATGTTCATTACTAAACAATGTCACTTTGCTAGGGACGCTGAATTTGGCTATGATTGGGCCAATTGATTTGATCATTTATGGATGGTTGTGTTAAGGTATTTCACAAGCAAATACAGGCCAAGGATTTTCCAATCCTAGGTTGGGTCTATTTTGGGAATTTATTCATGTTGTGCAACATTTGCACTAGTCACATATGCACCCATGTGCATATTTGTTGGAAAACATCCCACCATTGGAAGATTATAAATCATTATTTTGGTTGGATGGTAACAAATTAGGGTTTGGATCGGTGAACCAATGCAAATGAATGTTGTTTCAATTGGCTCATGAGCTCATTGGTTTCAATGGATGTGGATTAATTTAACACCATTAAAGGTGATCCAACGAACATATGAGCTCATTCCTAGGTCACCCACATCTTTGGTGGATGATATACTGGTGGATCCATGACACCATTCATGTGTGGTTCTTGATGATGACCCACCAAGTGACTGTGGGCTTGGTGATGGCAAAATGTGCCAAGCTTGATGAATATAATGACTAGTTGATGCTTAGAGTACAATCAATGTGCCCCATGGTGGCTTAAGATCTAATGGAGAAATTGGAATGATTAAGATCCCTTATGACCTTGGCATCATCAATTCACCATTTAGAGGTGCATCTTGGTCATGGACATTACCCTCCAACAACTCAAATCCATGTGAGAGGCATGAAAATCTAACCAACATAGTTGATTTATTAGATTTTTATGTTTGCCCCCCAATGAATTTCATTAGTAATGAAACCTTGTGATTAATTTTTGTTTGTCAACCTAGATGGTAGTATGTGGTTTCCTCCTAAAAATCAATGGTAACCCCTAGGGGTACAACACCACACCTCCAACCAACACATTATAAGATGTCTCATGCGTGACCACTATTTGGGCCCACCGCATAGTAATGTAGTCTACTGGCTTGTTGGTATTAACTTAGATCACAATCTCTTATTTGAATAACCTTCATGCCTTTTCTAACCCACCAATGGATGTCAAAATGTGATATGGGCATGGGTCAAAATCAACATTGGTCAATCCAAAACCATCAACAATAATTTTGCCCAACATTAATGGTTGAGCACCAGAATCCAACAACACCCGAAGGAGTCAATACCATTGTGTTGATGCCCCCTTTAATTAAAACATTTTTTCCTCATTGTGCAACCACAACCTTAGGAATAACACTAGCTCGATCAATGGCTAGCCGTGTTAAAAGGTCATGAAATTTGACTATAGATGCATGGCAAGATTTAGGTTGAACCTTGGACACATCCGTGCAGTTGGCCTTAAAAACTAGATGGAGAATTGTAAGAGGCACAAAAATGTCTTTCAACCTAACCACCACCTTTGGTGTTCCACCATTTTCACATAATGTGGTTGCCAAATGAAACACGACAATTGGTTGAATACCTAAAATGGCCAACGTTTCAACAAAAAATAATGGTGTTCAACACACTATTTTGGCCACCCCCAATCAAACTTTTAGGTGCTTTGGACCTAAGAATAGAACTAAGCGCCTTCCTTGACATTCCACCATAAGTTGATGCCCCTATGGGATGGGGAATGGTGTTTGTCAACACAAATGATTATGGGAGTCGCACCTGGAGTCGAACCTCACCACGTTGAAGATCCAATCTTTCATCAACACCTCGTGGTTTTGGCACCCTCACACTAATTCTTGTCACTGGTGCAGCTGTGAAAATCATCTCACTAAGATTTGGAACCATAACATGGTTTTATCATTTGCTAACCATGACTCATAATTTTTTGACATATGTGGCATCATCTCATTTAGTGCCACTGATCCTGAAAAACTAGCTCCACAAAAGAATCTTGGATAAACATTTGAACCATATGATTAGTTATCTTTTTTATCTTTGGCCTTCTTTGACCCAAATGTAGTAGATTTCACCTGGGTTGCCATGCTTGCGATTAAGGCTTCAAACTGTGCAAACCTAGCCTCCATGGTGTTGGGTTGGCTTTGAGTCGACTTGGTGGTCAATATTTTGTTGGCCACATTTTTCCCCTTCTGACCTTTCCCAAAACCTTGACCCTTGCCAACATTGATGTTTTGTGATTGACGTTGTCGTAATTGTGGGTGAAATGTGAAACAATGATCGACATCATGCCCATATGCATGAAAATGGGAACATGGTTAGCTGGGATTAAGGTTGGAAGTTGTGGCATGTGGTGGATTAGGATAATCTTTCTTCTACACATCAATGCACCACACTTCCAACGCTTGTTTTCTCCACCTTATTTCGTTGAATAGGATGTGGAACCACCACCTAAATCTGGTTTGGCCCCTTTGGGCTTGGGTGGTGCAGCTTTGTTGGGCTAATTTCGTGATTATTGATTTGATGGTGTTGCAAAATTCCTTGGGTTTTCCTTGTTGAACCCAAGGGTGACCACCCATTCTTCCACCATGTTCATCTCAATCCTTTCTGAAAATTGAAACACACTAACCAATGTGGGTTGGGTAGGCTACAATAAAATGACATCTTACACCCAATGTTTAAGCTCCTTGTTTAGGATCCCATACCAAAATGGACTACTTGGGCTTTTATGACACCTTGTGTCACCATGATCAACCTATGCATTTGTGCATAGGCTTTTCTCAAGCTCTCATGGGGCTTATGTTTGAAATCATGCAAATTCCATAGTTTTTCAATCTTAACCTCTTAGTAATTCCACCACAACTCATGGAAGAAATCCACAACTGGGTAAAATATGGGCAATGGACCTCGTGTACTAGTGGATGCCTTTACACCACCATCCTCAGTAGTTCCATCACTTTTGGTGGCTCTCCTACCATTGGCACTTTCACTTCCATTTATCAAATTAATGTCAGGAATTGTCGTTGCACCATTTGGGGCCACAATTCCCCTAATGATAGAAACATAACTGGGACACCAATATAGCTACCATTCCTCAATTTGAATTTCATGGGCATGCTTGAACTCATGATAATCATCCATAGGCAGCATTTTTAAATGTTGAAACAAACCCTTCCTTGCCATGAAGGATGTGAACAATTGGGGATTACACATTTGCTACATATCACATTAGTTGTCAAACTCTTAAATGAAATCATCGAATTCAATGGTGCCAATTTCCCTCGAATAACAACAAGGCCCTTTGGTGGTTTTATGCATTTCTTCCATGTCCCATAACAATGGTGGGGTGACAAACCTTGGTTAAATTTTTTATTTTAGAAATCTAAAGAATCTCCCCAAATAATGATGAAGGTGGTGTGGGTGGTTCAAACTACACCCCTTGCCTAATGAAACCAATAGTAACAATGTCCTTATCCCTTGAATCTAATGTCACCTCCATGATGAACCTTAAACCCTAACTTGAATATCCCCCCTAAAATCTAATCACAAAAGGATGATACACCTATGATGGCTCAAACCTAATATACAAGGATGTTGAATTTATTACGACTTAACCAAATCCCTAAAACATTAACCTCATAACATGAACCCATGGGTGTTGCACCTATATGTTTAAGGCATTTGCACCCACAAAAAATTTCATAGGGCCAACAAACTAAGGCACACTATGAACACAACAAGGTGGTTTATTGATTATCAAACCAATTTCACAACAACAATAAGCAATGTAACATTTTTGTGATAAAATCCAGACATATTTGTAATTACATTTCCTAATACAACCTAAACCCTAACTAAAACCTAATCAACATGTTCAAAAATACTAAGAGCCAAGTAGGACCTATTTAGAGATTAGGATTGGGTGTAGCCTTGTACCATGCACGGCCATGAACCACACCAATCACAACACCTAGGTTCATTGCGATAATAATGGCACACGTGGGAAGGCACATAACCTTTCACCTAAAGTTTCACATTGAATAGTAAACATATATTACCAAAAGGTCAACCTAAAGGCAAGTGCTCACCCGCAAGTTGTAATTGAATGGCACACACCTTGATAATCCCCTTACCCCTTGAAAACATCTGACAACCTGACCAACATGCTGAAAGGCAATAAACATAACCTAACAAACACAAATGGAGATGCACAACTCATGCAACACAAATTTCCACTTTTGTGATTCCCGCACATGAATCATGATAGGAATTCAAATCCTCCACATTTGTTAGTGGCACAATATTCCACCACCTATGAGGTGCAAAAAATATAACTCATCATCATAATGTTGAAATCACCAAATGTCTAGTACGAGAAAGTTAACCACAAACCACAATGTGCCCTAGAATGAGCCTCCAAAAATACCTATTTCCAACTAAGTTGAGAACTCTCACACTATAAGTGTTGCTCAACAAGAACTAATTACCATAAAAAAGCTTCTAGTTTCACTTTCAAATGCGAAAGATACGAATTTCCCCATAATTAATGGAAATTAATTCACAAAATAGGAAAAATAGCCTTTGGACCTCTAAACCTTGTAGTTTCCAAAATGTCTACACATTTGCATCTTGTAGATCTCTATAAAAGAAATCCAACGACATAAAGATCATTCCAATCTGACGTTATATAAGGAAGATATGAATTTTTGAATAAATTCAAAATGAAAATGAAAATTAATTCTAAAATTTTAATTTTTGTCCAGTTTCAAGGGTAAATTGTCTAGTGTATGCTAAAAGGTGGGTTGTATACTAATTAACCTACCCACACAATCATTAACCCTTGTTCACCCACTAACTACCTTTAGTTAAATGGATTAAAAAATTCATCCAAAAATTGGATGAAATCTTTCAAATGGATGAAAAACACCAAAAAATGCTAGCAAGTTCAAAGTGGTGTTGAACTTGTGCCCTGGGTTCATAAATTGTTTTTAAATGAAAAATAAAAAGGGAGGTTCAAATTGGACCTTCTTCAACCCTCCTTATCTTGGGCCTCATTTAGACCTCGCAAACCTCCCAACTTGTTGAACTTGGCAAGTTTAAGGGGAGGTTCGGGTGAGCTAGGAGCTCACAGTGATGGCGTTGTGGAACTCCATGCTCCCACCATTGCCACCCTCCTCCAAGCTCCTTTTTTTTCCCTTCCTTTCCTCATTCTTCCTTTTTTCATTTTCTTCTTCTTCTCCACTATCAAGTCCTGCCACACAAAAACCTCCTCAACGTTCATGTCACTACTAAACTTTACGTTCAAACTTCCAACGTTGATGAACAGGACAACGAAGATGATCCGATGACAAGGGAGGGTGGCAAACCCCCCCTTGTAGATCATGAGCCCACACTAAAACAAGTTGGGAATTTTTAAGCTCCTGACAATGGGTGGTAATGAATTTACCCTTGGATGCTACAATTGCTATTGTTGTACCTGAAGGGTACTAAAAAAAAGGGAAAAAGAAGGGAGAGAGGGAGAGGGGAGATATAATGAAATAAAATTTTAAAAACAACAAAAGGGGGCCCCTTGTGAGGAAAGCAGGGACCTTCCTCTTGTGTTTTTTTGAAGAATTTTGTTGTTCTTCCTACAACCTTTAAACTCCAGGGACTTAACATTATTTGGGTTCAACTCCCAAAAAAGTTGTACATGAAAAACAAGTACAAAAACATTGTTTTCGTTAAGATCCACAAACAAGTGGTGTTAACACCCAAGCAAAGCCCTTACATAAACAACCTGTAATAATATAAAAAACACACAACTACCCAACACTTGTTATTAATTATATCTTGTACATAACACTAAAATAATAGAAAACCAAAAACTTGGTGTTAAACAATTTTAGTCTAGTTGTAACACAAAAACAACTAGTAAAATTTTGGTGATTCAAAAATCCACTCACTTGCAACAATGTAAGAATTTAAGCCCAAAACATAAAAAACTAAAAACACTTGCATAAGAAAGAAAACTACAAAACAATGATTATGTTCTGGAATTTCAAATCACCAAAAGTGATTTGAGATCACACAAGATGGGATTATATCTTATGACAAGTATCCCGAACCTTATCCACACTTGAATTAGTTCAAAATTAACTAATTAACTAATTAACCCAGTTTATCCCTAACTAACTATAATTTAACTAAACATTTAAACTAACACACCTGACAAATTTAACCACAAAATGAATGGTATACATGTAAACCTATAATGTAAGCATTCAGCTTCATTATGGATGAAAAAAATTAATTGAATTTACATGTTTCCAATATATAAAACTTCCATTGAAATTATGGATGAATGTTTAATTTTATCATTAAATTTTTATCAATGAAACTTTTTTGCCCCTATTTTTAATTAATTGGAGCTTTATGAAACACAATTTAATTCCATATGATATAACATTTGTTGAATAATATAATGAAAATTATAAATGTATTTTAATGCTATGGTTTTAAATGTCATTATTTTCAATATGTCTTAATTATATGGCTATTATCATGTTAACGTACACCCCATGGTCAGTTTTTTTCTTGGGCAAATTGACCCAATGTTGTCAATGACATTAGGTTTTTTTTCCTTTCCAAAGGTGTCACAATTCCCCTCAAACCTATTTATAAGCATCATGGATGACAACAAGGGACTTTTTTTCATTCTTCTTTGAAGGTGCCACAATCTTTATCAAATCTAACTAATGTTGCTGACAATGATGGGTTTTGAATGTTTTAAATATCTTTAAATAATTTATTTATTATCATTGATGATAATGGGGTTGTTATTAACAATTATTTATTTTCAAGGCACCCATATATAATGTTGTTAACGACAATTGGGGGAGGGGGGGGGGTTAACACTCATCCCATGACAATATATTTTTAATTACTTAACATTGTTGATGAAAATGATTTTTTAATGAAAATTTTAAAATTATTTTGATCGCATCATTATATGTTTCCTTATAGTTACATTATCCATCGTTATTAAATGACATTTAAGTTTGAAATATTAATACTTGGACAATAAATGAATATAAATATAAATAATTTTTATTTTATTTATTTTATAGTCATGGATGAATTTCATCCATTGATTTATTTATTTAACCCAATTCATAAATGAAATTCATCCATGCAAAAATGACATTCATCTATATGAAATCATTCATTTATGGACACATTCATCCATGTAAGTGGAGTAAAATCACATTAAACTTTAAGTTGTAAGTTCAAAGTTCCAAGCTCATGCTTTGCACTCATGCATAAGCCATCTTCCATTTATTCATGGGCATAATCTTGTAGTTGATCTATTTTAGAAAGAACAATTTAATTTTTAATGCCAAATAAATGGGTTCAACAACAAATTGAAGCTTCTTTTTGGAATCAATCCTTGGATTACAAAATATTTGTTTCAAAAAATAAATTTGTTTTGCATTGATAGAACTCTTGATTATGAATTTTTTTTGTTATCCAATGCAAATGAAATTTGGTAAGGTTTAGGTTTTGAAGGCCCAAGGTTGGGATTGCTAAATGATTTTTTGGTTGCCTTAGGCTTTTTTGGCTAAAGCCTTTGATTTTGGACCAATGTTTTTTTCCCCCTTCTTTTGAAATAAGATTTTATTTTTTCTAAATGTAGACCTTTGAGAATTGAGGCTCTTGTTTTGAGGTTGGAAGGGTCTACATTTAAACCTTTTTTCTTATGTAAAGAAATGTTGTGACTTTTTTTCTTTTTTTAGGTTTTTTTTTTGCTTTAACCATTTCCTTTAAGTATCTTTTAGATTGTGGAACTTTCACAATTATGCTTCAATTGTTTTTTGTTTTGCTTTCAATAGGTAAATTTGCATTATCTCTAATGAACGTTCATAATTTTTGTCAATCTCATTTCTCATTTGCTTTGTTGAATGTTTTTCATGTTCCATCTCTGAGGATCATCATGTTGTCTTTTGGTTTCTTTACTTAGATGTTTGCATTCATCATTTTCATCATTTTGTACTTGTTTGTGTGTTGATGTTCAATCTACTTGTTGGTTTTGAATTTTTTTTCCTTATTCTTTATTGACATAAGGATCCTTGTGATGTTTTGTAATTTCATTTTTCAAACGTTGGCATTTGTCATCTTCATCATCTTGCGGTTACTTTTTGTGTCAATGTCAAATCAACTTGCTAGTTTTGTGTTCATCTTCATTATTATATATTAATGCAAGGACCAACATCTTACAACATCAATGCAAGCATAGGGTTCATCACTTGTTACATATCACATGAGCTTGTTTACCACTTCTAAAATGAACATGTTCCATGAACCATATACATATTACATGAACATGTTCATCACGTGTAAGATGGCCAAAAAAAAAAAGATGTATGTGCAAGCAAGGACTACAAATGATGATTGTGGTGGTTGTGGTATAGTAATGGTGGCTATACAAAACAAGCATGATCACAAATGTATGAGAAATGTTACAAATGTTGTAGGTGCTTGAGAATGCACTTTTATACAACAATGAAAACAATGACATGAATGGGTCATTTTAGCAAGTTGATGTTGTTGGGGTAAGGGCTAATCATATCAATGCGTCTAAAGGGAGATCATAGGGAGATGCATTTGTAGACTTTCTTAGTGCTGAAAGTTCGACACAACACCTTTTGACCTTAAGGTTACCATGGAAGTGCAAACCCAATGTGATGTCTAAAAACAAAAAAAAGTTTTAAAAAAACAATTGACATGTCTTAAAAAAAAGTTGGAATTGGCGAGCAGCGCAGAGCCCCCCAAGTATACAAAGGGATGACCGGATAAACCGTCATCTGAATGACGTCCTTAAATGGCGTTGTTGACGTGATAATCGAGATGCCACTTTCCATCGTCAACTTTTGCACTCCAAAATAAAACCGGTTCGGCGTCAAACCCTAATCCTCTGGACGATAGCATCCATTAGATGGAGAGAGTGGACGGTGGATACGGAGCCAGAAGCCCGAACAAACGGCAGCGGCTTTGCAGCAACGGAATTCTCTTTCTCAACGCACGCGACGCGAGCTCGCGTCCGCCATCGCTCTTCTCTCGACTTGTGGTTGTGCTCGTGGAGCGCTCCAACAGTCACCATGAAGGTGATATATCCTCTCACCATCCCGTTGCCGCTTCTCTCACCGTGTTTTCTCAGTAGACTCTGATTATCTGAGAGTCCTTTTTTCTCTTTTCTTTTCTGCATTCTTCTGTGGAACGAAGGGTTAGGTTTTCGGGGGTTTGGTTCGTTATCGTTATAGATATGCTTCCTCCTCTCAGCCCGAGAAGGATGGGACTACTTCGAACAACTTGGAATCGGCGTTTGTCGTTTCTCAGACACGCTGTTGTGAATAATAGACAAGTTCCGCTTTTTCTTCTTGGTATATGGCATACCTTCGGAGGAAACTAGGGTTTGCGTAGAAGGTAATGCTGTCGCTTTTGGGGTATGTAAGAAGAAGGAGATGCTGTTATGCTCTTTCTTGCCCTTGGAATCTTTAGAAGACTTCCATTGTACAGTTGTGGTTCATTAACCTTTAACCCTAAGTCCATTGCACGAACTGTACAGAAAACCCTAGTAGTCCGCTATCAAGGGAAGCGTTAGTGCATCGAAGGACACTGCAAACTCTTGCCAAGGATTGAAAGGGAGCAAACTTAGTTCAAGCAAACCTTTCTTGCAGAGACCAAAAGTCGTTCTTGCAGGGATGATTGGTTCTAATTCCGCAGCTGAGACTTTTGGTTACCTTTGTCTTGCAGCTCAACATTGCCAACCCTACTACAGGGTGCCAGAAGAAGGTTGAAATTGATGATGACCAGAAACTGTAAGTGAATGATATTCTTACATCTGTTTATCTCAGTTCATTGGACATATCTTGGCTGCCAGTGGAAGCTGTGACCTGCAGAAAGAGGCTTTAGCTTTTACAGAGGCTCAATGGTTGAGGTGTTCTTGTTTTTTGTAATGCAGACGTGGGTTCTTTGACAAGCGACTAGCCCAGGAGGTCAGTGGTGATAGCCTTGGAGATGTAAGTCCTATGCACCAAAGCCCTAATTTGGTTTGCAGTGAACCACTTTTTTCTTGATGTTCACTCCAGTCAAGTAGGAATGTTTTTTCTCTGCAGCCTTTTCAATTGTTCAAGCTCCAAAGATCTTGTGCACTAAAGATCCTTCCCCTAATAGTTGTGGAGATCATTGATGATCATTATCTGAAATGTCTTTGCAGGAATTCAAGGGGTATGTGTTCAAGATCATGGGAGGCTGTGACAAGCAGGGATTCCCCATGAAGCAGGGAGTTCTCACTCAGGGCCGAGTTCGGATCTTGATGCACCGAGGTTCATTGTGCAGTTTTCGAGTTGAGATGTTTTGATGCTATTTGCAGCAGGTGCACTGTGGCAAATAAATGTGTTCTTTGTGAGATTGTAAGACCCTACAAATTGTAAAGAGTAACAATAAGGAGGTTTTCAGGCACCTCTTGCTTCCGGGGTTATGGGAGGCGCAATGGAGAGCGTCGCCGCAAGTCTGTGAGAGGCTGCATTGTCAGCCCTGATCTCTCTGTTCTTAATCTTGTCATTGTGAAGCAAGGTTTGTTCCATGGCTCTGTCTTCTGCCACACCAACAGTAGAATCCCTAGTTTCCTATCTTTTGTCATGTTTGTGTCATTGTTTTTTGGCTTTGCCCATCCATCAAGTAGGTTATCAAAAATTGAGTGGATCTTAGGGTGTACTGGAGCTTTTTTGCAGCTTAGTTTTGGTAACTTTCACTACTGCTGGTGGAAGTTTTCTTCCTTATTTTTCCTGGATAAGATTTGGGAAGGCCATCATTCAAAGTCCTGGCCAGGTTTGAAATGGTGATTGCTGGGAAAAGTTCTAACCTGGAGTAATGGCTTGATGAACACCAGGGGACAACCATCTGCCTGGACTGACTGACACTGAGAAGCCCAGGATGAGGGGACCAAAAAGGGCCACTAAGATCCGCAAGCTCTTCAATCTTACCAAAGAAGATGATGTCAGGAAATATGTCAACACATATCGCCGCACATTTGTCTCCTCAACAGGTGAGAAATGTACTATTTCTTGAGGTCTGGGTGCTCTTCTGTGTCATTTGTTGTCTGTTAGGGGACCATTGTGATGGGTCCATCTTCTGGACCAAGTTTTATCAGCTAGTTCAAGGGTTTACTTTTATTAATAGCTTCAAGTAGGCTGATGCCTGTTTTGTCCATAAGCAGCTGTGGAGGTCCCATGTCTGCAAACCTGTCTTTTGTGGAAATATATCTTACACTGCAATATTCTGATTTTTCATAATGGCAGGAAAGAAGAGAAGCAAGGCACCTAAGATTCAGCGACTTGTGACACCTGTCACCCTGCAGAGAAAACGTCGTAGAATTGCTCTCAAGAAGAAGAGGATTGTCAAGTCCAAGAATGAAGCAGCAGAGTACCAAAAACTGTTGGCATTGCGTCTCAAGGAGCAACGTGAGCACCGCAGTGAGAGTTTGGCCAAGAAGCGAGCATCTCGTGCTTCAGTTGCCTCCAAAGCAGAGGCTTCTACATAATGGTCTCAGTTCTCGTCTTTCTGCTCCTTGCAAAACAGTCAAATGATGCATCTTGCCACACTGAAATTTGACAAATTTATGAATCCATCTAGTTAGAGCCTACATATTTCAAGAAAATTGCAGCCTAACTATTGTGACTTGACAACAATTTTGTATTTTTTGTATCCCTTATTGGTGAATACTGAAATTTGGAAATGTTCTGCAATGTGATTAGGGTATTTGCACTGAAATAAGCTATAGTCATGTTGCAGTTCGAAATGATTTAACTTTCATGTGTGCAGTATTGGTGCCTTCAAATTGCCACTACAACAGACTATGGTTTTCCTACATTCATAGGCAATGATGGTTCATGACATGTGTGAGGTAAACTTTGTGGTTTCATCTGTTGCAATGTTAAATATGTGGTGTTTATTGTGGTGCATGTTACAGTTTGACATTAATTCATGGGATATGTTACACTACTGTGAAACTGTAATTTAAGTTTAATGTGCCAAACTGAACACCATGTATTTTACATTGTAATGGATGATGAAACCACAAAGTTTACCTCATGTGTTTGAGACATGGCCTCCTAATGGAATGTCTTTGCCTTTCATAAAATTGGATACCTTTCCTTAGGTGTTAGGCTCATATTCACCCCACATCTCAAAGGTAAGTGAGGGTTATGCTATCACCATGGAGACCCAATGAAGAAACAATCTCATAAGTTGTGCCTCTTCATTTGCAACAAAAAGTTCCCTTCCGTTGTCTGCTTGTTGTGGGTCTGACTAATTAGGGTTGAGAAGAGGACTTGTTTGCAATTGATAGTGTATATATATGAACGATTTGGCAGACGTGCCAGAATGCACAGTTTGAGTGTTAGAAGGAGGATCATAAGCGGGGGCTGGAGCTTTGATAGCAGCAGCATAATGACACTTGGGGCTGAATTGAAGATGAGAAACGCACAGATTCATGGATATGGCATCAGTGGAACATATAGCAAGCCCCACTGGAGATGCTCTTAAGTGACCAATCTTTTCATGCCAACAAGTTAGGCCATCCCTATGGTGGGATTCTTCAGGTTGAATTGGCCTGTGGAGGGAACACCCATGTTTAAGGAGTTCCTTCAACTTGTAACACCAAACAATTGGTTCTGATGTTATTTACAGCAAGGAATTGGTGCCTCATAGCCAATTCTACCAAGCAAGTAGTCACTAGGCAACCTCACCAATTTTGCAAACCTCACCCTCTATTGGCTCGTGTAGTGATCATTTGTTTGGCAAAATTGAGCACCAGGGGCCAATTCTGTAATAAAAGATAAGTTGTCAGCCATTCCCTAGTCATTTTCTTTGGATTTATCTATAGTCTGTGGCTTCAAGCCATGTGTATTTGTGTGCCCTGATTTTTATAGCTACAAAAAGACACATCTTTGACTAATTTTGATTAAATTATGCATGAAAAGACACATTGTTTGATTTTTTCTCTACAAAATGTTTTTGGTTGTTGCACATTCGTCTTCCCTGCATTGCTGAGGAGGAGGAGGAGACAAGGATTTGAGGTTGTCTATGATTAGTTTGAGTGAATGCTAAGTAAATTTTTGCTCTCCTCTAGCTTCTCCCATTGTTTTGTATTCCATTGCAAAAGTTGTTTCTTTGTTTTCAAATACATTTGATCAATTCTTTTACCAGTTTTTCATCTTCATGTTTTTTTTCTTGTTTTGTTGGTTTGGCAGTAATGATCCTTGGCCATGCCTTCTTTTCTTTTTCTCTTTGGCACATCAAAAGCAAGTTATAACAAAGCCATGATGCATGTGCATCTAATGAATAGTGCATGTTAAACTTCATGACGCAATCAAAACACCCCATCAATAGTAAAAAACCTCCCAGCTTAATGTACAAGGCATATGCCATTTACCACTTAAAATTCTCATGAATGTTTAACACAAAAAAAACAATAAGATTACGCTAGGCAGTTCATTTTAAGATTGATGGCAAATGGTCACTTAAATGATTCAAAATTTAGTTGGTGTAATATTTTGACCAAGGTGCATAATTTAGTGCTAGTGAAATGGACCCAATAATACATCAACCCAATTACAACTTCAACATAGGTTTCTTCCTCGTGCTTGCAACCCACCTCAGGAAGATCAACGACAACAATAATGCAATGACAATAATTCTAATGCCATTTCTACGAATAAGAAGCAATAGAATCTATCAAATGCAAAGCATATTGCAATTGTAAAAATATTATGGTCAAAGCACGAAGTTGACGTTGGAAAGAAGCATCTCTAAATGTTTTCACAAGAAGATTTAAAAAAAGGGGGAGGTGGATTTATTCTTTTCCATAAGCACATTCTTCCATTGTAACAAGGGCATTGGTAGATGGTCAATAGATGTTTTTTTTACACATTTGAAGAATGTGTCAAAAAAATCTAGAGACCTTATCAATTTTTTTTCTTTTGATGATGTTGCCAATGGAAAAAGGTGTTTGAAATGCCTTTCTAAGACATTGAGGTTATCCCTATTTGAGTAGATTGGATTGGGCCTTGTATTGACACATGTCGAAGAATTTAATTGTTGTCAAGCAGGTAAGAACACCACTTTCCAAATTCTTGGATTCATTAGTCATGTGAATGTTTCTTCTTATTTTGGTTGTCTTTAGTGGTCAAGATTCAATTTAGTATATGGATGAACCACTTGAACTACTACAACCTTCTTTTTATGCAATTTTTTTGTTTTTATATAATGCATTGACAAGAAAGAATTGCCATGACAAATCATTGCAAATCATTCATTTTGCAAAGTTAAAATCTCGAAAATATATCAAAATGCAACCATGACATATATGTTGCCTCATTTGTGGAGATGGACATGACATAACATATCACATTATGAAGTATATATATAATGAAAATGAGTTTGAAAATCCGGTTGCCCTCCATTTAAATGCATTTAACAAACGGGCTTGTTGAAAGTCTAACCTTCTTGATGATGTAGTTGTTAACATAAAAGGACGCTAAAAGATATCAAACATGATATGTTTATTGTCCTTTATAAGCAAGATATTGCAACTTCAATGGCATGTTTATATCTACTTCAAGGTGGTCCCTTTTACGAGTCTCATGAATTTTCCATGTTATTCATTAGGCACCTTTTAAATATTTTAATGAATGCAAATATCGTGGAGGCTTCACTTGTAAGATCAAAAAATGGATACGTGGTTATTTACACACCCACTACAAATTATTCAGATCATCCAAACTCATTGGAACACATGTCCTTTTTATGTTCATTTCAACTTACAAAAACATTTATTCCATCAAACAATTCCAATTTAAAAGCCCCACCTTCAACATGTTTCCCATGCATTAAATGCTCAAACCCTTAAACATATGTTATTGTCTCTAAAGTTCAATTATCGGGTATATCATGAGAGGATTTGACACTTTAGAAGTGCTTCTCCTAATTCTAGACATTACTTATATTGCACAAACCTTTTCACTACTTCAATGACCTTTTGGATGATCATATTTCATGGGAACATGCATTTCAATCACTCAACCAATATGTTGCCATGCAAGCTTACATAGAACATTGCGAGGATTATTATGTGGGCAAATGAACAACAAATGAAATGTGTGGCATCAATCACAAATCTAAATTTTTATTGGACCACCCAAATGATACCAATTCTTTACACCAAATGCACCTTACTATAACAATGATGAGTACTTTGGAGATGATTTAAATGATAATCGTGAATTTGACTTTAACAATGACATGGAAAACCCTAAGCTTTCACAATATATATATGGTGATTTCAATGTCATATTTTATTTAGTTTTAGTTGCTAAAAACCTAATCATTTCATTTTAGCATGTTGTTCACATCATATTTGGCCACATGGATCCAACAATGTTTCAAGGTAGAATGAAGGATTTTCATGATGCTCTATGTGTCAATTCAATCCTCCAACATTTTTTAATGCATTTATATAATTTAATATGCATCCAATCATAGTGGAAATGATTACAACAACTATAATTCATATGAACTTAACACCCTTTCTTACTATTTCATCTCCTTTTATAATGTACCCTTATTTGAAAGATGTTTCAATTACTTATAATTTTAACCAAAAGCAACATGCCACATGTGTTCATGTTGATGAGGCGCATGTTGCTCAACTCATATATATGATAATTTTACAACTACAAAACCTTTTTTTCACTTAACTTGGTGGAGATGCAAGAACTAGTAAGAGTCGTGTCATTTAGGTTCTATTGACCTTAGCCTTTAGTTGGCAACAACCAAATTTCTTCATGGTCATTGCCCAAATGGGTATTGTTATTATTAATGTTGAAGGTTGAACAATTCATGCAACATTCAACTTCAACCTCCATGGAAAGCCATGAAATGCCCAACCCACTATTAAGGACATTGAATTTTTTTGTTGGACTACATATGTTGATCATTGAAGAAGCTTCAACATGTGACTAAAAGTGATTTTTGGATCCATAGATGCACATTTGAGGTAGTTAAAAAAATGCCCCACCATTACTACTGTTGGAACACACATCCTCTATCACGAGAATTGGCTTCAACTTTGTCAAATAATTGGCCCAACATTATTTACCCAACCTTCTCTAAATGCATTCATTCAAAATTAGGTTGTCTACAACCTCTATAAAAAAAATCAACCATTTAATTTATTTGACAAAAATCATGCAACAATGAGTGACACGCTCCCAAGTCCCTAGTTAGACCCAAGTTGGGTCTAAGTTACTCACATAACGAAATTGTGAAGAACTTGGGGCACGCTCCCAGCTCTTAACACTAGAAGGGGTAGAGGGGCATGTTGAAGTTCCGGGATGGGACTAGGAAGAGTGACAAGTTATTCACTTACTTGAACCTACATCAAACCAACTAACAAGTTGGTTAGATCACTTTCTGGAGCACCCTTGGTGCTAGAACAAGCCACGAGCAACTCTAGACTCATTTGACTCACCACGGCCCGGACTCGAGGGAAGCCACCACCTTCCCCCATATAGTATAATCTATGCCTCTCCGCGACATCCACATCCGAATGGCCTTTTTGTCCCGGGACTCCCAAGGAAGAGTCCTGAAACTATCCCGGTTTGGACTCCTAGGACTTTGTGAGGTCATAACTCATTGTTCAGACCTTCGATTGAGATGAGGTCTAAAATAAACTTGTAGCTTTCCTTGAGAGCTTTCTAACGGTGTGTTTCACTCCACCTGCACGCACTAGGGTCAGGTCGATTCCCGACTTTTAGTGGTCGGGAGTCAAATTGCCAGTTGACTCTTCGGCCCTTCTTTTTGTCATAACTTGTGTTGCAGATGTCCAAATGGCTCATGCAAGGCCATTTTCGACATCTACACTTTGATAGCTTTTCAATGATATAAAGAACACCCCAATGCAAGGTGTTTTGACCCTTGCAATCGAATTCTGAAGTTTCAAGAGTCCTAGAGGACTCCCAAGTCTCAACTTTGGGATTGAGAGTTTCATCCTCACACTCTCCCAAAGTAGGGTTGCGATAATGAAATAACCTAGATTTTGAAACATCTTTTTGAAGATTTAGCACTGGAATTCCAAATAACCATGATGTCGATGCCACCAACTTGAGTTTAATATTGTAATAACCACTTTTGAGTTCAAGCCTATTCTACTTACATCAAACTTGCTTTGAGTCACCTTCAACTATTCATGTGCAAAACTATTTTCCATACAAAAGGAATTTTAACCAATACAATTGCATGCTCACGTCACTAGGGGCCGTTATGTGACTCTTTTTGTTCTAGAACTTCAAAGCTTCAATTACTTACGTGATGATAAAACAAGTCATCTACTAATGATATTGGAACTTGGAATGGGAATGTTCATCATGTGCAAAAAAAACAATTATGGACCCAAGGAAATTGCTAATGACACCTTAGGTCAAGTAATTGGCTATTGATTGCTAAAAACTATAATTATACATCACCAAGTCATTGATGGAACTTCTGGGTATACATACTTATTTCATCCACGTTACTTGAAATAGTTTTCATAAAATTTCTTGGCCATGACCAAGTTTTAAATCTTGAATTTCTGCCTAACATTATTGTCATCCACCAAATATTGGAACGAGATGTATTCATCAAACTTCCAAACTAAAGTTTCATTATTTCTATTGAACAAATTCCCATGGTCCTTGCCTTTGCTCTCACAATTGACAAATGCCAAAGACCTACCCTTCATGAGTTATCCTTGGACTGCTTTTGCATCCATTTCAACGAAACTCGAAAAAAAATGGCATGTTATATGTAGTTCTATCACGAGTGAAATGTTTGGTAGACTTGCAAGTTTTTAATCCCTTTCTCATGCTATTATTAAATATTTCCAACCATGAAATGTTCACCTTGTAAAAGACACACATTTACAAGGTTTAGAACACATTGCTTATTGCACATGTTTGCATCATGCATTAAGAGAAAATAACCAAAAAAAATGTTAATATGAATTTATTTATAGCAACCAAATAGTTAATAAAATTTGAATTTGCAAATAATTACATATATACTTGTGTATAACTTACGAACTTTGATGTGTGATCCCCATATTTCGAAAAATTATTTTGGATGTAACTTTCACATAAAGACTTTAGGATGCTTAACTTAGTAGTCTCTTAAAATATGATTATCCTAGCTACCTAAGTTAACCTACCTTACAAGTAATTGCCCTACATTAACATAAGTAGTTTTTTGTATGTCTAACTAACTAGGTACCCGTAGGTAATTTGATTTACACTTTCCCATCCCAGGTTATGCAATCATGTAATCATATAATCTCCTAAACAACTAACAACCCAATCATAGATGTAGTCATGGATTGGGGTTTATTATTATTATGTGAATATGAATTTATTCATTATCATTCTATTAGTTGGATTTTGCAACTATTAAAAAAATTGTAGGATTTTTTTTTTTGGATACACATGTTTGCATCATGCATTACACCATATATAAATATATTTAGTAAAACATTGCATTATCTATCATTTTGAATTTTAATTTATTTAAAAATCAAAGTAAGATAAAATGAAAATATAATCATTACTTTTAATTGTGAGATTCTTGAATTGACATTAAATAACCTTCAATTAATCCAAAGCTTTTTTCCCTAGTCACAAGGTTATAATACTTTGCCAAATGTGCACACATATTAGTAAGATATACTTGACTTTTACTTTGTTATTTTTGTGATAATGATTTATGGAACTTGGTTTAGGTAAAGCAACTTTAGGTTTCATAAGTTGTCTTTTTGAATTGTAGGTTTAAACAAAAATCTAATTAGTCCATTCTCAAGTAAAGAGGGATGGACATTTGTCTTTTAGGATGTATGTATTGAGAATATTTTTCTCAATACCATAGTCACAAACAAATTCTCAATACCTTATGCACCAATTTTCATCCCATTTCTCTTTCAATTGAATTAAATTTGCATTCAATTCAATGTATTTGAATTAAATCTAAGTTACATGCAATGTCATTCAATATTTTCATTTTAATGGAACTTAAATTCAGTTCATTGTCAGAAGGAGTACACAACAATGGAGAGCCCAAGTTTGATGACATAAGGCAACTTGAACTTTCAATTGGCATCATTATTCAATTATATGCAAACTGGGCTTGACCTTAGTTTGAAAGAAAAGTCTTCTTCTTAATTGATCAATTCAACATGGGTGTCAATGTGAGCATAGTTGTAACTCTTAAAAGCCTTGCTCTTGTGTGCTCCATAAATAAACTTGGACTCCACCTTGTTCCACACTACCAGCAATGATCAACTATATATGTACACAATAGTCTTGGGCATAGATTTTGCATAGACAACCACCTCATTTTTATGTTAACTAACATCTTAGATCTGAACACTAATTTTCACATTTTCAACTTGAAGTCCAGATACCATCAGGTGTGAATGGTCTGAAGCGACTCACATCCTTTCAACAACTAAGACAGCTCTTCTTCGACTATCTTTTCTCTTTTATTTGCACCCACCATCAACTTTCTTTCTCACCCTTCTTCCATTTTGGACTTCTTGGGCTATTAGTCTTCTTCATTCCTCTTGCTGGGCATACATGTTGGGAATCAGCCGCATGGTTTTGTGACTAGTAAAACTCTTTGGTGATGATGTTGCATCTCCCATCCAAGCTAGATCTTCCAGGATTAGGGGAGTGGAGTTGGTGGAGCTTTGTGGTAGTGGTGGGGAACTAGCTACCTAGCTACCTGTGTGCAATATTTGAATCCCCTCATCAGGGGTTTGGCTTGGCTTGGCTTGGGTTGCTTGCAACCATGACCATGAAGAGGCATAGTGTGTTTTTTGGAAGACCTTACAAGGATGTGACAATGACTTCAAGGAAAAACTCTCGGTATTTTGGAAGGCAGTTTCAGGATTGCCGTGTGCTGCAAGTGGAGCCTGCACCAGAGCCTGTAGGCTTGAACCGAAACCGGCTTTCTTACATGTACCCCAGACCAGCTGGGAACCAAGACATGAAGGTTTGGCGCCACCCAGACTTCCTTCTCAAGCCATTCGAGCATCCCCAAGTGCCAGCTATTAATGCCTACTTCACCCATTTGTGTTATGATGAAGAGCACATCAGAATTTGTACACAAGCCACAATTGAAGGTGACAAGCAACCAGACCCATTTAGAGGGAAAAAGCCTTCTCTTCCATCATTGCCAAGAAGGCAGACAACTCAGATGGGCATGAATCTATAGTCATGCATTCATTGCCATGTCCAAGCAGTGACAAGCACTTGGCCTTTCAATTATGCTCATCATCCTGGCTTCAATATCAACACTCTTGAACATTGCAAAAGTGAACCTCTGTGAAAGTTGTGCATTTTTTCCTTCAATTGATGTGCAAAGATTCTGGGTGTGGTGCTATTCCACATTGCAGCATTTCTTCATTTTCCACTGCAAGAAATGCTGATGATGCTGCTAAATTTTGATGATGCAAGAAATGGGTCATTCAGCTTTTGCCCTATCCTTTCATCAACACATGTGGCAAAAGAAACCAATATCATCAGGACAAAAGGTGAACAAATCCTTCTTCATGAGGCAAGAGTTCATCTCATCTATACTTGAATCAGTGTTCATCAATATTCTGCCACAACAACACTCCACCCCAAAGCAATTTCCATTTCTTGCTATAATTTCTCAGCCAACGGATCTCTGAAATGAACTTGGGTTCCTGTGTGACACTCATCAGAGCATATGCCAAAGTTCCTCGAAGACATAAATTGGTATCTCTGGAACAGTACTCATGAAACTGTAAGCAATTGCCAGCTTTTCAATGTGGTAGCAGACAGTCCATTCCTTTTGATGTTTGTCCAAATCATGCATACAAAAGCAAGTTTCTGGCACATATCCTGCCTCCATCTCCCACTCCAATTGTCAAGCTCAGCATATATTCCTTCTGGCTGTGACTGGGTCCTCCTATTGTGTCTGCCACAAAGCAGGCATCAACACTTCCATCTCAATCCAGCACTGACCCTGCTCCTTTTGATTTCATTTTCATTCCATTATTTTCCTCACCTCCACTGTTATACTGTTGTTCCACATGTGAGCTGCGGCACAGACATGTGAAAGCAGCACATTCACTGCAACATTCTTTGGTTGCAAGCCAGTCAGCTAGAGCACATTCTCTCACTGTCACATTCAAAGTAAAGTCTATGAATTCCACAAGCACCAACCCAGGCTGCCAAAATTGAGGGGTCTTGCTTCATAGGGCATTTTCTTGATGCATTCTTTTGCTTCACATGTATGATCAGCACATCAAGAAAGTCTCAGCTTGCAGCCATAGTGTGCACTTAGGTGTCATGCCAAAGTTCTTGATACATGGCCAGAATCGCCTTCATGGACAAAGATCAACACCTTGTCCTCACTCCAACATGGTCTATGTACCTTTCTTCATTTGCTTGGAAATCTGTATAAATCACACTTTTCCTTGTAGCAAACTTATGTAGTTGGAAAGAGAACCACCAGGAACAAATTCCAGGTTTTTCTTCTGATCTACTGGTCATAACTTAGAACCCCGCTTCGTATTAGATTTCTAAGTGCAGAATAGGTCTGAAAGATACTTCAGAAATGGAGACTCTGGAGACCATTCTCACATGGTCTACAAATGGGGTCATCAAATCAGATTTGCTTCAGTTGCTGACAACTGGTTCATGTTAGCATACTATATTAGGACAAAATCTAATTGAACAAAAACACAGGAAAGCGCTAATGTTCAATGCTATTGCAGAAAAGCCCACGTGTGATGAAAGCATGAAGCATAACACTCCACAAATCATTTGTGACCAGACTCATTTGAAATTATGCCTGTACAGATCCTAAAACATCTGAACCTTAGGCTTCAACCTTTAGTTGTCACCCACTGAGAGAGAGCAAAAATAGTTGAATGCAGGGACAAATTTTTTTCTCAAGAGCGTAAATAACTGCACTGAATTCCAACAAAAATGTCACCCCTGAGAAACACAGAGCCTCTCTGCAAAAGCTCTAAAAAACCTTGGCAGTATCACTTCAAAGAAAGTGAGTTGTTTTGTTTCCAGGTAGCATGCACTGAAGGCCGAGCCTTGGTGTACAAATGGTGTGCCATGAATGCTTTTTTGTAACACCGATTTGAATAATTTAAGTTGTAAACTTGGAGGAATAAAATTTGGAATTTTCTCATTATACACAATAAGAATAACAACTACTATTTCATTTGTTTGTTCTTTGCAAATCATTTCATGAATCCATAATATGATACAAGCATGAACAAATCCACAATGTTGCAATTCATAACAAATAACATATTCTTTTCCTTTACCAAAAATATCATTATCATTTAATATATGTCTACATGCATAAACATATCAAGACAAAAATGAAACAATGTTGCACATTCCACAAGACAATCTTTCCATGATAAAATTGTATGTATTTTTTTTACAATGTGTTCCATGTCATTAAATTCATTCCACCTTGATGATGATGTCATTTCATCTATAGTCAAAGTTTTAAAAATATGAGGCATGCTAAATTCCTTTACCATAGTTAATAAATTTTGTAAATTGTGATTTAAACTACTTAGGATAACCTTGAATTGATGACATAAGTTTTTATTTTACTATATGTTGAGAAATTTGTACATTAGTCATGTTTGAATTTTTTTGTTTTGTATTTTTTATGTTTTTTTTCTAAACAAGTATAAGATGTTTATTCAATCACTTGAATTAATAAATATGGTTTATATATTGTCAACAATGAAAATAATAAACTCATGCAAAATATGTTTAGAAGTTTCATTTCCAAATCTTTCATTTTTATAAGAGGGAAAAAAACATGATCCATCATAAAATGAATAAAGGAAAAAAGGATTCTCCAATCCTAAAAAGCACAACAAAAAACTTTTCCAAATTTTTCATTTTTATAAGAGGGAAAAAAACATGATCCATCATAAGAATGAATAAAGGAAAAAGGATTCTCCAATCCTAAAAACCACAACAAAAAAACTACTCTCCTAAAATAACTATGTTTTAATATGTTCATTGCCTCATAGATTTTATTGCACATTTCCTACAATCTAGTTAAACTTTTGCTTCATTTCTCTTATTTATTATGTCATATACATATATGTAGATTTTCAACAAAAAATTAATAAAAATACAATGTTTTATGTTTCCCACGACCTTCGGATTTTCCAACAAGTTCTATGATGTTCAAATATTTGTTTTGCACCTGGAAATTTGTAGTAGCATCATTTAATTAATACATGTATATACCCAATCCAAATTTTGATCAAAATGTTTAAATATTGAATCTCTACATTGAAATAACAATCATGAACAAAATTGTTGTTAATACAAATATATTTCTTTCCTATAATATCCATAGTTAACTCTAGAAAACCTTTTTAAAAAACATAAAAATAGTTTACCTATCAAACAAAAGAATTCATTTTACTTGTAGTCTTTTAAATTTTATAATTAGCTTTAGAATACCTTTAGAATATTTGTTTTACTTAATTACCAATCACATTGTTACACCTATTTAACTATATTATCTTATCATGATCCACATTTATTCAAAATATAGAAACAATTTTTTTATTATCATAATAGCAATCATAAAATCTGATTACAAATCATTCAAAATTACAACATAATTTTTTGAATTAAAAAAATTGCACATATGTATTTATTTACACAACATAATCAACTTTTTCATGTCAAAAATTTGTATAAACAAAAGTGTAATCCAGTTACAATTTACAAATTTATATTTTCCACATTTGGGTTGGACATAAGAATTTTGAGGAGATCATTTTTTTGCATAGCATCAACACGACAACCTTGAAGACTATGGAAATTGTTACATGGATTCCCATGTGACGTCAATTTGTGAGATCATTCTACATCCTCCAAGCCAGCTCCTACACAACTAAGGTCATACCTTTTGCCGTTGCCACCAAATGTTAATCTGAATATTGAACTTGAAATGGTGTCCATAACATAAGAAACATGAACAATGAGGGAAGCTTTAGAACTCAATTGCTGAATGGTCATTTGTGCATTCCAGTGCTTTCTTGCTTGTTCCAATATAGTAAAGAAGGCTGTTTTAATGATAAGATCAAAATGGTTGGACATGATAATGTCAATACATCTTTCAGTATAGTAGTAGCAGCTCACGGGGCTTTCTCCATTGCCAAATGGCCATTTGTGCATTCCAGCGCTTTCTTGCTTGTTTCAATATAGTAAAGAAGGCTGTTTTAATGATAGGATCAAAATGGTTGGACATGATAATGTCAATAAGTCTTTCAGTATAATAGTAGCAGCTCCTCACGTTGATGAGGGATGAAAAACAGAAGATTCAACCATCAATACAGATCCAATTTAGTGACAATATTTAGTTTGCTGAACAAAATTTCTTGTAATGAGCAAGCGTGAAAAATAAATGGATCATTACACAATACTTCATCATTATGACAGATTCTGCATCGTCAACTAAATTATCCAATATCCGTAATCTGCCCTAGTAGCCGCATTCAACTTACTACAAGCTTTCAGAAAATAAAAGCAGTAAAGGTTTTGTTTCATTAGAACCTGCCCGATCTGTACAAGGCAAATTTTTTGTGATAGGTTCTGCAAGCCTCAAAACATGTTGGCAAAACAACCAAACATCCCTGCATTGAAGATCACATTTATGCTGTTCATCCCTCTGAAGCATTTCCTACTCAAATTCAGCCAGACAAACCTGCACACACAGTTCATGGTAATGATTAAGTAGACCTATTAAATGCCCATTACGAAATTGTACTCAAGAGACTGCCTTCAATAACCTTGTGAAAACACCAACATTCCAACTCAATGAACTCCTGAAACAGTACACAGATACAGATCTAATCAATTGATCTAAAACCAAGAAACAACCAAATCCATGATCAATAGATCACTCAAGATGATCCATAAAAAGAAGTGTGTTATAAGTAATATGTAACCCATGTTTGCCATTGGATCTTTGCCATTGGATATGGAATATTTCTTGAACAATTCCACACACCAACAATTTTTCACATCATGAACCTTCCTCAAGCAATACATGGCAAAACCCTCTTGAGAAAATTGCAAGGGCAAACCTAGCAACAACCAACCCTAAAATTCTCAAAGGTCTCTGCCTTCCTTCCTCTCTAGCTCTGTCAAACAAACAATGAGCACACTTCAATTACAGAGATTGAAGAATTCAAACTCTAAACAATTGCAGAGACTAATTGTCATAATTTCAAGAAGGAAACATGACAGTGAGTGCAATTCAAAACCCATGTAGACTATCAACTTTCAGGTGTAAAGAAACCCTAAACAAACAATGAACATCACAAAAGCTTACTCCCTTTCAAAAACTGATGAATCTTCTGCACCCAACGAGTCTTATCACACTGCCTGATAATTTGAAACCTTCCCAATGCTACTACCACACTAATGCAAGCTCACACAAATTTTGGATAAGTGCAAATGTTAATGAAATCCTATCTTTGAAGTAAATAGCACATTTATTCAAATTGTTGTAAGATGATGTAGATTAAGACCTTGATCTTGCAAGATAATACTTGAGGTCTTGGTCAATGTTATAAATTACAATGACAAAAGATTCATGCTTGCTTCTTGAAGTACAAAAATGACTGAAGTTCATTCCAGTGAATAGTAGACATAATTCCTTCACCTATCTCTTCTAGGTGTCATATGTGGTCTAATGGATTGACATCATTTTTAGGACTTAATAAATGTGGCCAAGGATGAACTTGCAATCATATTTTCAAGTCCTGACTACTGGTATGTGAACCAAAGATCTTGGAATGCAAGTTTCGGATGAAAAAAAGTTTCATAATGGGGGGAAAACGCTAATAAAAAAACCAAAAGCAAATACCATTGATGACAAGAGTAACAAAAACTTGCCCAAATTGCTGTTGCATCAAGATATGTAAGGCCTCATCACCAGTCTCTGATCAGATATCTAACTTTAACCATTAATTTGTCAATACATATTGTCCTGATGATGGAAAATTTGGACCTAAAGTGTTGCTACAAAAAGATAAAATTCAAGGGCATGCCATCTGAATTTGGTAATGGTCCTGTCAGTTCCACTCTTGACCTCTGTTTCATATCATGGGTATTCAATAGATCTTTCTCTACAAGATAATAAATCATCACCAACAAGCAAAATATCGTCGATAAGTTCATCACGGTACTGAATAACCCTCATGCCTCTTCTAGTTCCATCCATACTGGGGCTCTGCTAGAGTTCAAGTCCTCCATTGTTCAAACTCCTTCTTGCTTATTAAGAATGAGCTTGCGTTGCAATGGCCTCCACCTCCATATGCCTGGACCCAAATCAAAGGACATAAGAACAAAGAAACGACACCCAACCAATAAACTCACAAAATATCAGAAACAAAAAGAAGAGACCTCACTAGTGATGGGAACATGAGGATGGCAAAAGACATCAAGATGTCCAACCTTGGATATTTGTGTAGTATCATCTTCAGGACCAATGCTGCGCAAGCTGATCTTATATTGGCTTGCATCATTCAAAGCTGGTTCCACATACACTACTGCTCCTATTGGCCTGCACCAAGAACAATAAACGCCCTAATCTGCTATTTGGCACTACCCATGTTCTCACTAGGTCATGTACCATAAACTGGACCATTGCAAGAGCAATTTCCTCAAGGTATCTATACTCACCTTAAGCCTACAGAAAGGCTCTTTGCTGCTAGTTGGTTGCCGAGCTCACTCCTGAGCTCAATCGTTGTATCTGCTAATACTCCCTTAAATCCATGGTTCAACATGTCCCCAGCAAAAAATGATTAGAACTCTTGGCTGAAAGAGTCAAGGTGTGCTGGTCATCAATATTCTCAGATCCATAGGCCATACAAAATGGATTTCCAAAGCATATGAATGCCAGTGGCTAAAAATGTGACAATAAGTTTTGAAGTTGTAAGCACTAACATTCTAGATGAAGGAATACATAGTTATTAGGCAACACTAAGAGAGCACTAGTGAATAAACTTGCAGAGGTGAACACTTACCAAACACTGCCCAAATTTTCCTTGCTCAAGCTGTACTTGAAATGATGATTGAAGTGCCTGATCTATTAGTGTTTGCTGTTTTGATAGGCTGCTTCTTCCAATTTCTATCACCGCAGCAGGATCCAAAGCCAAAAGCTGCATGATCAATAAAAGAATCCAACTTATGCATGTTCATGTCAATTTCAGACATTTTAAGAGGAAGATTGAGGGTGGGGTGGTGAGCTGCAAGATTGACAATTCAAGCTCATTAGTAGGATAACGAGAATTCAATAGGCTAAAAAGATAACTACCCGACTCATAAAAAACAGTATACTTATGTGTGGAAATGCCATATATTTCATCTACCCTAATTGGCTAGTTTTAGGCACCTCATTGAAGACTGAAGGGTTCACTGCAGTGCTGAATTCAATGTGAGTGTCTATTAGGCCACTGCTAAATGCTTTGCTATCTGGAAGAGCCCAATGCCATAAATCTGCATCCTCGATGTACCTAAAAAGTGTTTCCACTCTCTCAATGTCCTTCTGATCTGTTACAAGGACTTTTGCTTTGTGTCCACCAACTTTGAATAGGCTTTGGTGGTCCTGCACAGCCTCTGCTTGTTCATTTACACTTGCAGCTTCATTGGTGGCTTCTTGGAGCTTCTCAGTAAAATAATCATAAGCTATAGTTGCTCCAGATCTCTTCATATCCAGAACAATTTCAAGATTCTGTGGACAGTCTCCTCCATTTGGGAGCATCTCGAGGGCAGTTTTGTGATGGTCCAAAACTACGACCCTGTATCACAGACATCCCATTGACTGCCAAAAGGTCAGCTGACGCTGCTTCTCAACCTTCAGTTATAATGGCTTCCTGCCAGGGTATACCTGTGCTGTCAAAAGATAAACTGCTCCTGGTAGTCTAATATATGTCAATGTGAGTTCAGGGTATCCTCTGAAACAAAGGTGATGGGCGCCCACAGGAAATGGCTATAGTAAGAGACACACTGTGGAAAGTGTACTGTGACACTCTGAAAACCAAACCCATATAGTACACAAAACCAAAATGCAACACAGATGCAGCACAGAATGCAAGTCCCAGCCTTAATCATTACTCTAGATTCCAAGACATTTTGATTGACTTTAGATTACCAGATGATTCTCCTGAATTTGTTGAGACATGCTATTCATTACCTAATGCAAGTCTAAACCCTAATTTTCCCTCCTAGTGAAGCTTGCTTGGGCTTAGTCTGATATTGGTCCGTGATGATATATGGTTTAGGGTTTCTCTTGTGCCAACTACAAGTTCAAAAAATACCAGCAGGAGGGACTCAAAACAAGAAAAAGAAATACATACCGTCTTGCCTTGTGGGAAAGCTCAACTGCAAAATCCTTAGGGCCAACAAAATCCAAAAGATAAAAGACATCAACACCTTCTGTCACCAGTTCTTCAACCCTGTCAAAAAGGAACAGATTCAGAAAATGCAGAAAACCAACACTTCCAATCCACCATACTTTTCAACAGCTCTATACACTAATAAGGAAGAATACTCAACAGACAAAAAATTCGCAGCAATATACAAGCATTAGAAACAAACATGATTCACGTAAGAGCTAAGGTGAAGAACAAAGCAAAAATGCCCTATTAAACCCTAATCCTAATTCCAAAACTGCAAGCTCGCAGCCAAGAAACAGATAAAAACAAAATGAAGGACAACTTACATAAAGCAAAAGAGGGGACGGTTTTATACAACAAAATGAGGGACATTTTTCATACAGAAAAAATGAGAAAAAATTGCATAACAAATCAAACGACGGACCGATATTTGCATGAAACAAAAAGGAGCGATGAATTCCACAAACACAAAAAAGAAAATGAGGGACAGAATTCCTAGGATTACATCATTACCTTAAGGGACGATAGACAGTATTGGGAAGAAATAGTGGGGGAGAACATCGGAGTGCGGAGTGATAAAGATGTGCTGCCAATGCTGCAAAAGCACCATCTGGACACGGATAGTGATACAATACCACAGCTGAAAACTTCCCATCCTCCTCCGCTCTTTTGTCCCCAGTTTCTCGCAGAAGAGCTTCCATTTTCGGATTCCACAAGATCACACACACACACACTTACGCCATTCGGGAGCTCGCAAATTCGAAGAGGAAACGAGTGTCACTCTCTGTCTCTCTAGGAAACGACAGAGGGGATTAGGGTTAGGGTTCAGTGACCCAAACTAACCAGTGGGTTGGCGATCATCCAAAAGAGGATTTAGCCAAATTTGGCTACAGGTCTGAGAGGAAAGTAGACAAGTTTAGGAATGGTGCTATATGTTGGTGACATGCAAGAACCTACTGTCTAAATATGGCAAATTAAAAAAAACAAATTCTTCATAACGTGGTGACAATGTGCCATTTTATTTGTTTATTTCCATAAAAGAAATGCCTTCATACTTGCTACAGGCCATGACATGCAAAGCTGGACTTCAAGAAGCCAAAAAAGGACACTCATATCAAAGTTGAAGCCACCCATCACACCCTTTTGCACCATCATTCAGTCCACCAAGCCAGGATCTCCAAGACTGGCTAGCTGTCTTCAAACAAATGCCACCTCAAGCTTGATGATGGCAACAGAGCAACTGAATATGCAAGTCACAAAGGTGAAGGAAGGAAACCAACCACCAGAAGCTAATATGGCACAAACCCATAGCACTCAACAGCGCACTAAAAACATTGCATGTTTCCTCGCAGACTCTTTTTGAGAGCTTTAGATACAAGGGTGAAGGAAGCACCAGAAGCTCATATATGGCATGAACCCATAGAAGTAAATCGTACACTATTGCCTGTTTGCCCACAAAACTCTTTTCAAGAGTTTTAGACTCATCATCCGACTATCTGCTTTAGGACCATATGATATCTTCTAACCATTCTAGTCAGAGAAATTGGTTCTACACATGGGAAGAAATTACAGTGTACATGATGAGCTGATATGGTTTGTGTCAGTTGCGCAGAAAATATGTTACTGTCTGTCACAACAGGTGGGCAAATAATTAGGATAATGCAAATGTAACGAACATGATAACTGCAGGGGGGGTCAGGTGGAAGTCCCAGATTGATAGCAATGTACTAACACCACAGTGATGGTTTCAAAACTGTTATTCGATGGCAAACATGTAATTACAACTATCACAACAGGCAAAGCCCATTGCAAAGAATATCTCTACACTTCCTGAATTCTTTTTTTGGATCGCTGATGAGAAGCTCAGTAGAGAATGATATTTTACTCAGGATGCATTTTGCAATTTGTTGTTGTCGTCGTCCTCCTCCCTGGCACTACAAATTGCTCAGCACAGCCAACTCAGAAAGAAGAATTGGGAGTCTCTCTGTGTGTCTCTCTACTATCAATTCCTGCAAAGCAAAGAGGAACATAGAGAAAAAGTCATGGTGTTCGAATGGACTCTGTTCGCCGAAGAGGAATTTCTTCATTCTCCTTTGTGTCTTCTGGCCGCTTGACATGCCCTGCCATCGATAAGCGATGGGACATGGTTGTAATCGGTAGACCACCATATATGCCTACATGAATTCAAACAGATTCACTTCATCAGGAATGCACAAGATACAGTCACAAGATCTAGTAGACTTCATTCAGTAACTGTTCTTCCATACAGATACAAAAGGGATTGCAGTTGCAATGGACTATTGTAGAGTCCTGAAAATTCAAGAAACAGCATGAAAGTTGGGTGTAAAAGGTGAATAGATTGAACCCATGTTTGTAGAGTCACCCATATCCTTTGTTGCATGGAGCAAAAATGTGCCCGATAAAATGGTAACAAATCCACAGAGCTCTGTTATTATTTCTGCTGCACTCTGCTGGTCCCAGTCCTGCATTGAACATACAAGAGATTGCAATTGTGCTCTACTTAATTTTTTTAAAAAAAAATAGTGAAAGTGAAAATTTGATTTTCAGAATTTTTGAAATGGTACCCATCAAGACTGAAAGCAACTGTGATGGTCGCACTGTTCCAAACCTTGAACATAATGGCACTGGCAAGAATTGTAAGTGATGTAAACATCACATAATAGATGGGTGAAACCACTGCTGTATTGAATGTGTCCAGAGCCTACATCAAGCACAAGCCCCAATTTGCAACTGCAAGCTTTTGAAGAAACATACTTGCTCAAAACGCTCCAATGCAATGAGACAAAAAAGAAGAAGAAGCGGCAGATTGACTATGGGTAAAAAACCTAGCAGTGCTGTGAAGACTTGGAATTGCTGCACTATTTGCAAAGGCACCATGAGATTGTACTGAACAAACCCTTTTGATATGTCTCAGGGGCTGTACAGAAAAAGCACAGAAAAGATGGGAGAGATACCTTGTTTAAATAGTTCATCTGTGTTAAAACACAGGTGACGACAACCATAGCAAACACAGATGTCTGTGGGTAAATCAATTGATTCTGCCCCTGGAAAGTGAGCTTCAGTGCAATTCCCAGTGCTTTAACGCTCATCACCTTGGCATATCACATCACACCACAATCAGTTGACCTGTAACAGTTGGTGAGCAGGAGTGAAAAGGTTGCAGAAAGCAAGGAGGTAGATCTCAATGATGAGAAGGAAGGAGGAAGAAGTGGCATACAAAGTAATTGCCACCATGGAAGAAAATTACTGTGTGCAATCTTAAGGGGGTGATCATTGGGACAAAAAGAATAGGTACCGATAGAGAGCCCATGAGGGAGCAGATGGCAATGTAGACCAGCACATGTGTATGGCCACACTGTGGCACATAATAGAAAATGAGAAGTAACACCACTGCAACTACTGCAGTTGTGTATAACAAAAACGCTGTTCCAAAACCCCACAAAACCAACACCCACTGTTCCATCAAAAACCTACCTTGGGTCAAACATCAAATGATGGATTGCACATGTATCTGGCAAGTTCCTCCAAGGCCTCAAATACATGCAACCATACATCTGTGCATGCTCTGTAGCTTGCATCCCATAGTACTCTGTATAACAAACAGCCTCTACTTAAAGAGAAAGGGGGGGGTGGGGGGGGGGAAACCACACACCAGGTTCAGTGGCAAGACCCCAAACTTTTTCTACAGAGTCAATGGTTTGCTCCATTGGTGCATGAAGCACGATGGTGGTTGAACCGACGATGCAGAGCACACAGCCTACAATACCTAGGGTATGCAACCGCTCCTTGAGAACAACATGTGCCAATGCTGCACTGCATTTTGCACTCCACCCCACACATATGCCCCCAGTTAAAAATCTCTCTCTCTCTCTCTCTCTCTCTCTCTCTCTCTCTCTCTCTCTCTTCATGAACCCAAGCCAGGTACAACAAAAGACAGTACATACTCATTGGCAGATCTGAAAATTCCTACATACCTCACAATGATGCTCAATGCACCAAGAGGTGTAACCAGAACAGCAGGAGCAAATGCATAAGCAGTAAAGTTGGCCACCTCGCCTACGAGCACTGCCCATCCCCAATTCCCCCCATCATAAGCACCACCCCACCCAAAAGACACAGTGCACATAAAGCCAACAAAAAAGAATTCCACCTCACAAAATTGATCACATACATCCACAGTACAAGAAGAAGCTTACTGGTGATCATGCCTGCCCACCATAGTGGTTCGTAAAGGTATGAATATCCACCAACTCCTGATAGCCCCATCTCCCATCATCATCATGATCATCATCATCAGCCCCCACCACCTCTGATCAATGTCCCAACCTTTCTCATTCCACAAAGCACTGCCATTCCATCCTTTCTGTATTCAAACCCTAAAAACCTCCAAATCTCCATAAAACACACCACAATCTTGTGTGTATGTGTGTGCGTGGGTGCGCGTGCGCGCGCGCGTATGTGTCCTACTGCTTTTTCCTCAACCCTAATCTTCTCATCCCAGCTCAGACCCTAATTTGTTCATCTCAGCTTGGGTACCCAAAGGAAGAAGGAAGATTAACTGACACTAACAGAGGAATTCATACCTGCCCTAACGCCTGTAGCACCTGCGCGCTTGAGGCCTTTCTTCTTGATAATGAAACTGGCACCGATGAAGAGACTGGAGCTCACAGCCAGGGCCAAGCCCTTCTGGTTGTCGGCTGACATAGATGCTCCTGGCTACCCTTACCAGACCCCAATTCCCCTCCCTCCCCCCCCACCCACCTTCCTTCTTTCTTCTCCCCACTCCTCAACCTCTCTAAGTTCCTGCTCCTCTTCTCCACTTTACTTGTTCCTCTCCCATCCCAAAGCTTCCCCTTCCACAGACCACCCACCCTCTCTTTTCCCAGTTGCTTTTCTTGGGAATTCAATATGACATCGGGATTACAACGATCTCCACTTCGTCACAGCCATAACTATAGATTCAAAACCAAGCTCCCGTGGGTGGTTCTTCTTCTTCTTCTTCTTCTTCTCACTACACTCTGCTCATTGACCCAGGACTGATCTGCTATGATCCATGGCTTCTTCTGCTCAACCCTAAATCCACAACCAAAACAAAACCCCAGATCTGGGTCTTGTGAGTGATCTATCTAGCTTTCAAAACCAAGGGAGCAAAGAGGCAAGCAGCAGCCCCAGAAAAACTCCGCACCAACTACAAAAATCACCACTCAAGAAATGCGACAACAACAACAACAAAAAAACATTTTGCACAACCCACCAAAAGACCAATCCAAATGATCATGGAACAGCATCAAATCACTGAAAACTAATCAATAAAATCTCAATCTCCGAGCGCGTGTGAGCGCCTGCGTGCGCGTCAGGGAAGCCATCGACCGCGAGAGAGAGAGAGAGAGAGACACACACACACACACACCGTGAGAGCAAGAGTACGTGTGTGAAAAGAGTCGTTAGGGAGCCAACTCTAGGGAAAGTGTGAAACGGTCCATTTCGGGTGAGAAGTGTAAAAGTTGTCTTAGTGTGAAGATAGTCATCAGGGAGCCAATTTTTAGGGAAAGTGTGAAATGGTCCATTTTGGGTAGCCCTGCTTTTTCAATTGGTGGGAATATTATTCATAATAGTAGACTTTTTTTTTTTTTTTTTTTCCTTCTTTTTCTTTAGGAAAAACCCCATTCAAAAATTGGAAAAAATTCCCCATAAAATAGCAAAAAATAGTCTTATTTACAATAGAAAAAAACCAATTTCTATATGATTTTATTATCTTCAAAAGTTGCAAAACCAAAAAAGCACCAAATATTAATGAGAAATAAAAACCCACATTCGTAGTTCACCAATTTTGACGAATTATTGAATACTATGAAATCAATGGACAATTTACATGCTTGGTAACAAGATTGAATGAAACACTCTTTCTCAAAAACTTTCTAATCATTTAGGTAAAGTTCCCAACCCTAATTCTTAACCACACACTCTTTCTATCTCAATTCATGAGGGAACTTACTTGCAATCCCTAAACCCTCATGAAATTGTTAGAAAATGTATTCATCATCCATAGTGACCTTGTATTTTGTTCATAAAAATTCAATTGCCATGGATTTGTAATGAGTAAATATTTCCAACAATTTCATTATTGAAAGAGACATTGCTCATCATAATTAGCTTTGTTTGTGCCTTGAAAAAGACCACCACCACCTTTGGTATTTTGCCAAATTGATGTGAAGCTCAAATTTCATTCACATGAAGCTTTTGATGTGTAATCAAGAACTCTTGGAACTAGGTAAGGAATTGATAACATAATAATAATATTGTTGTCAAGATTGGTTTGGTTAGTTCAATATAGGATTGTTTAGTTCAATACCGAATGGTGTGAAAATCTTGAAAATAAAAATAAAAATGATGTTTAGTAGACTTAACTATGAGCCAACAATATTATTATATAATCTTTGGTTAGTTAATTGTGGCAATGGACTAGACTCACTAAAGCCCTTATTTTTTGCTTCTTCTTGTTATTAATACTTGCCTTAAAAACCAAAAATAGAGATTTGTGATAATTCATGTGTAATTTTTCATTAATTTTTTTTTCAAATATCTTTTTTTTCGAATTTTTTTTGTTTGTGAACTACTTGAATGATCATTATAACATACCTATTTATTGAGAAGTTTTGGGGTTCAACCTTGAACAAGTAAAACATGCATTCCCAAGAAGGGAAAGACTTAAAAAGGAACTAGGTAGGCTTAAGGAAGTCAACTTACAAGAGGTTCAAGATAAAACCTATACACATGAATTACTTGTATTACTTGTATAAGGGGAATTTTTTAAAAAAACAAATTGTGTTTCCCAAACATGTACAAATACAAAAGTCATGAAAAAATAAAATCTAAACTTTTATTTTCACAAGTATTTTAATATTTTTCAAAATAATGTCAATAGCACCATATTGAAAAGTTTCACTTTTTTTAATTAATTGATTATTTTATTTTATTTTTTGGGTCCCTTAGTAGATGCGTGATAAAATTGGAAAAGTTTCATTTTTTCATCCATGTTGTCTATGAAGTAAGTACCCAATGGGCATATATGATGGTTGTTTCAAAGAGCCTTTACATCTATTTGATTGCTTAAAAGAAATTTCCTAGTGTATTTTGAGAGCACACTTCATTCATGAATAATAAGTCATCCATCCTAGAAGTGTTCTTACATCGAGTCCTTAAGAGTTCGGGGACAAGGCTTCTTCACATAAGACCCAATTGGGTAACCAACCGCTAACCATGGTGATTCACATAGACTCTATTTTTACTACACAACAAACCACTTGCACGGACCTATGTACTACTACATTCCTCTCTACTCACTTAGAAGTCGTTTATTAATCCACTTCCCTAAAGGACTTATCCCTTACGGAAAGACCTAGCTTTTCCTTTTATTAATGGATTTGGATGCCATTTTATCGGATGAAAATTTTCATCCATTTCTTGCATTGGCATTACAATTTTCAATGCCAAAAAAAAAAAAAAAAAACCTACTTACCTTTTAGTGCGCACGGATGGATGATTCTTGTAAAGCATGCCTACGATGATTCTCCACGGGCTTTACAAAAATTGTTAAAGCTCACTTCACAATCTTGTCATGGTCACATTGACACACATAAGCTACAAACTTTACACATGGTGAACTTACCTTTGGCCATCTTGTATATTTCTTGTGTTTTGTTAAGGGAACACTCTTTGTATATTTTACTACAAAACACTTAAAATATAAATGTATTTTTTTTGGGTATGCTATGAATATATTTTAACTATATTTAAAAAGGTATATTTTTAAAAATATATTTTGATAATGAATTATAAGCACCTTATTTAAATTAAAATTAAATTATAAATTATTTATTTTCAATAAGTTGCACCCTATATTTTTCTCCAAACCATTTAGAATAAAAATGAAAGTGGCCTCCCCCAAGGCCATAAGCTTTACCTATCCCAAAATAGGTTGGCTAAGGTGAAACATGCCTAAAAGGCAGTTAAAAGTGAGCTTCAAAGAGCAACATTTTCACATGGACCGCTAACCAGGGTGGTCAGTTTAACCAGGATTCACATAACCGAACCCTTCCTGTTACGATATTAACCGGGGTTAGATCGACCAGTGTGCTACAAAGGCCGGCCGGCTAGTCCCGACTTTCTTCGGTACTCTCTCTCCGTGTTGAGAACGGAATTCTGTCGAGAACGGGATTTGTTGAGGATTTGAGATCCCTGAGCTCCATCTCCACGTGCTGAGGAGCTTCTGATGAAGCTCCTGTGATTTGCACTGCTTTCCCAGCTATCGAATGAATGGCTGGATGTCTCAGGAGAGTGTCAGAGCTGGATTTAGGGTTCTCGGGAGAGTGTCAGAGTCGTGGTTGCTAGGAGATTTGGGTCGGTCGAGTTTGGTTTTTTCTTGAGATCTTGTTGTGGGTTGTTTTCTTGGGATGTGTATTGTGTGTGTTCTGATCTCACAAGGATTTGATCCGATTTCTGTGCCTGCTCCAAGGCTGGTATTTGAGCCATCCTAATAATAAGGGGTTTCGGAGCTTCAGCAATGCTTGTTGTATTCTCATCTGGGTTTTGAGTTCTAGTGTGTGTTGTTGCCTGATGCTGCTCTCATTTTCATCATGGCTAAGAATGTTGCAATAGGCAGCCGGGATGATGATGAGGCCACCTCCAGACTTGAAACCTCCAGCTCATGCTTTAGGTTGAATCTCTCATCATCATCTACAGCTGCTCGAGTGGAATCCTCACAAGCTGAAGAAGAACAGATGGACGCATGCATCTGGAGCATGCTACCTGTGGAATTGGTGGACAAGATCCTTCTGTGGCTGCCGATTCCAAACCTGTTTCAGATGCGTGCGGTGTGCAGATCGTGGGATAGGAGAATTAGGTCAAAATCATTTACCCTAACTTACATGAAGACCCCATCAAGAGGACCTGCTGCATGGCTGTTCATGTGCTCTTCCTTCAACTGCAGGGAGCATACTTGTGCCTATAACCCACTGCAGAACAAATGGCACAACTTCCCCCTCTCTTTTCTGCCTCCATGCATTCGGTTTCCATTAACATCTGTGCGGGAGCTTTTGTTTGTGAGAGGGGGTTTGAACAATGCGGGTGTGTTGGCAGTTTGTAACCCCATGACACAGGCATGGCGAGAGCTCCCTTCCATGATCCACACACGCCTGAATTGCCTTGTGGGAGTTTGTTGTGAGGACACCTCTGCCTCGAGCTACAAAATCGTGGTGGCTGGTGGAATGTCTGAGTGTGGTGGTGACTATGAATGCACTACTGAGGTTTACGACTCCTTGACTGATTCCTGGCAGGTAAGTGTTATTGTGCCCAAAACTTCTCATGGTTGTTGCTCCAGCTCTTTGTTTGTTTCAGTCCTTTGTGATGGGTTGAGGGGTGGGAAAAGGGTTAAGGGTTTATAAGAAAGAATGCACAGAGAAGAGGAAACGAAAAAAAGCAAACTGCTTTAGGGTTTACCTCTTCTTTTTGGTCAGATGCATCCCTGAAGGGTTAATGTGTAGCTCTTTGGATGCATAAACCTATTGTAGTAGCATCTGCTGTACACAAACATGTGAGGAGAATCTTTGGTGTTTGTGCATACTGGGTCACAAATCATCGATGCACTTGCTCTCCATTTGCTCGTGCCTAGTGCTATATAGCTGTGCTGGATTTTACCATCTGTGTTTTACAACCAGCCATTTTGTTATGAATGTGACCTGCCTGTGCATGAGCATTGTATAACTTGCTCCCACCTGGTGTGGCCTGGAGTGCATTGTTCTTGGGGACGGCCGTTTCTGGCATCCATGAGGTTTTTGTGACAACTGGGGGCTTTGGAACTGAGGGAATTAGTAGTGTTCTCAGACCCTTCGAAACATCAGTTTAACCATGTCTGAGGTACTTCTGCAATTTCAGATCTTTGCCTGATTTTTTGCACACCTCATGCTTTTGTGTAAGCACTTAGCTTAAAGCAGGAGCAACTTGGTGAAGTTACCCAAGGCAGCCATTTTATGATGCAGATGCCTTACATGAACCTAGTTTTGAAAATTGGGAGACATTGCTTGTGGTACAGAGTGCTATTATCTCTTCATGTATTTTGTGGTATTCACAGTGATATTGATTGTATGCAGGTGACAGGGAAGACTGGTCGGGAATTGACTGTCCATTTAACATGGTGGACTTCAAACGCCATCTTTTGCAATGGGGTTCTGTACTGCCTTACATCAGGAAGACCATACAGCATCATCGGCTACGATATGAATACAGCTGTTTGGACAGAGGTCCCAGTACCACCACCAAAATTCCTCTTCTGTTCATTTCTCATAGAACGCAGGGGCAATTTAATGTTGGTAGGTGGGGTAGGAACCCAACGCATCTGTGAACATGTTCACATTTGGCAGCTTTTGCTGCAGGGTAGCACCCAGCAGTGGGTGGCAGTGGCAAAGATGCCAGAGGAGTACTTCCTGCAGTTCTCCAAGGAGAGGAATGCATCAGATCTCAAATGTGTTGGTAATGTTGATCTTGTCTACTTCTTCAAGGACTCACACACTCAGGTAATGAATCACCATCGTTTTCTCAGAATATGCCTATGAGGGCAGTTGCAAGCAGTTCCAGCTTGTTGATAATCTCTTCTTCAGGAAGACACTTCAGGTCTCAGTATTTTGGTTGAATATTGTTTTTGCAGGTGATGGTGTGTGACTTTTCAAAGGAACCTGCAGAGTGGCGCTGGCTGCCCACCTGCCCACTGAGTGCAAATTTCCACAAGTTTTCAGTACGTGGCCTCTTTGTGAATCCAAGGCTGGACACTTCCATCTGATGCACGTTGCAAATGAGGATGGTATTGGCTCAGCAGCACTCCTTCGCTTGGTTTCTGCAATTCTTACAAAGGACAGCAATTTTTCAAATTGATTTGTAGGAGCCTCAGTGTACTCAACCCATCAATGAGTTCCCCTTATCAGGGACCAATAGCCCAAATGGGCAAAAAAAACAGTCAGAATAGATTCATTGCCACTACTTAGCTCAGGTAGCCTTCACCTAAGTTTCTTTCAAATTGCATTCGTTTCTTTCGATTTGCATTCTAGTATCTGCAGATCATGCTCTTGGGTTTTGTCTTATGCAAGTTGGTAGGGGATTGAGGGGCATAGAAATGCTTTTGTGAAAGCTGCAAATATCAGTTCAGGAACATTTGAGGATTATGAATAGCAGCTAGTCACTCACTGCTATTCATGATGGAGCTGATGGTCTGATACTTTTGTGAGTGACAGTCATAACCTTATGACTACACTTGCTTGTCTTGTAATATTTTGGCTTAAGGAAAGGTGTCTACCCAAGGGAACTTGGTCATTAGGCTGAGTTCCTCATTAGGATGAGGAACCTTGTGAGCGCCAAGGGAAGAAGAAGCCTTAACAAGCATAAAGCACTTCTAAATTTCTGCCTTTGTTATCAATGGAGTGGATGCTTGTTCCTAAACTGGAAGAGTTCCTTCAATTGACAGATGTTCCTTCTATTTGCCCTTGTGCAAGTGTGGAAGGGAAACTCCATCTAACACATGCCCATAAAGTAAACTAGCATATGCATGTCTTTTTTGTGTGACTTTTTAGTTTTGATAATGTCAAGTGTCAATCTGGTAATGCATGATATGGTAGTTTTCTTTGTGAGAAAAACAAAATTCTGATCATTCTTCAACTATTTCCAAAAAAAATGCAACTCATGATGAATGGTTCAATAATATTACACACAATGAACTTAAAAAGCCAGAGAGGGAGTTTGAGATCAGCTGTTTAGGATTTTGAGCTGTGATCTATTATCAGAGCATTTTTGTTTTGCAAATTGTGACCAATTAGTGACTCAAAAAAAATAATTCAATGCAACTCATGCAAAGGATTTTTGTGAAAAAAATGATCCAAAGTTGACAGGTTTTGACAGTGATTTTTTAATTTTTAATTTTAATCTTTTTCCTGAAATCGCCAAATTAAAAAAAGAGGCACCCAGCAGGTCACCAATTTATTGTGGGATTCTTAATTTTATTTTATTTTCATTCCTCTCTGATCTGTTTAGCCAAATTTGGCTAATTCCTCTTGTGGATGATTGTGAGTATGGCTACATCACAGCCTTCTTCTCCCTCCCATTCAGCCTCTCTCTCACCCCCTCGGTTCTCAAGGCAGTCCTTACCCATGGTTCTTTGCTAATTTATTGGAAAATTGGTCAATTTTTTTTATATGAAATAATTGTTAAAAAAACCATGGTTGGAGGTTACAAAAAAGTTCAAAAAAGGGATTTTCCACATAAATTAAAATTAAAATCTCTTTGAAGAAGCTCATGAGTTGAGTTATTGGCATATATGACATGGTAGTAATGATAGGGTTTAGGGTTAGGGTTTAGGGCTAATAATAATAACTTCATACAACCTCAAGTCCTTTTTTCCACCCACATTGTCCAAGTTCACGGTCTACTTATTATTGTACTACGCACCTAATTGTCATAGGAAAAGAAAAGGAATTGTCACACCATTGTTGTTGAGCTAAATGGTTTTCCAATAGGACCTTTTCACATGGACAAACATTCTCTTTTACTTGTCACTTAGATGACTAAATAATAAATAAATAAATAAATAAATAAAAATTTATATAATCCCTCGCACAAGATAGCACTATGCTACAAAGTACTCAACAAAGGTACTAATTAGTAATGGCATTGGTTGTTCTCTCTCTATCTCTCTCGTCCTACTTTGCTCAACATTTGAACAATTTGCATTAGCTGTTAGGAATCCCTTTGAATAGGGTACATGGGGAAGTATCACCATCCATCTTGGAAGGGGAAGAGAGAGAGAGAGAGAGAGAGAACCGAATGTAATTAATTGGATTTCAAATATTGGATTGAAGAAGAACAACTTGAGTAGGTGCAAACATTCACAACTTCATTTGAATGAGGGAAAAAATAAAAATAAGATGAAGAAATAGGGTTTTGGGTATTTGCTTTATCATGTTTTTT
>Ga0209611_10001300_pt1 | contig 41989 bp, 34 predicted proteins | sample S1TSphgellanicum_3_FD_187693 | JGI IMG/M metagenome (GOLD analysis project Ga0209611, IMG submission 187693) | Host-associated microbial communities from peat moss isolated from Minnesota, USA - S1T2_Fc - Sphagnum magellanicum MG (SPAdes) (version 2) | ecosystem: Host-associated > Plants > Peat... | reverse complement strand
AAAAAAAAAAAAAACACTAATCACATGCTATCTTTGCTTTGCAAATTTTGCAAGAATTGTCTTGATGTCATGTTGAATTTCCATAATTCTTCTTTTGCCTTAAGATACTTTTTAATATAAATGGCAAGGCCAAAGTATGACACACCCCTTGTTTCAAATTCCACAAGTAGGTACACTGGTCAGGATTCCCAGCATTGGTTAGCATTAAATGACAAGTGTCGAAGGTGGGCTATAGCATTTTTATAAAAGTGCTATTGCAAGTGGCAACCTAGGAAGTGCCTAGGTCTAGATGTAGCCAGTTTAATTAGTTTTATTTCAAAAAATGGCAAAACTCCCTAAAACCACAAAATTGTCACTTTTACAAAAAAATTGCCAAAAAACAAAAACACTGATTGGCGTTTAGCTTTGATGAGTGGGCAAGAACTAAGGATTGGGTAATGCCAAGAGAATATACCCATGTTGAGTGAGTGTTATCATAATTTTAAAAATATAATATATATAATTTATGGGTTGGGTAAGTAAATTGTACAACATTGTAATCTTGGTAGGGTTTTAAAAGATAATGGTCCATGTTTACCATATTTAAAAAGCTAATGGTATTGGTTAAATATTCATCATCTACCATGCACTTATGTATGACTAAAACTTAGTTATGTTTGCCCCATAAATGCATGGTAAAATCTAAAATCATACATGCATGTCTACCATCTTGTCTACTATCTTAGAGCAATAATAAATTTTTATATCATAAAAAGCAACAACAATAAAAAAAAATTAATCAATTAATAATTAATTTTATTATGATTTTTGTAATTAAATTTTTCATCAAAGTCTTATTGAAAATTTGAAAATAACATCAAATTAATTTAAAACATTTATGTCTCAAAAACGAGTTTTACATTAAAAATTTTAATTTAATTTTAAATTAATGTGTTTTACTTTAATCAATTATTGCATAATGTTTCAAATCAATTTTTGCTTTAATGTCACTTTAATAAGATTTAAAGGAAATGAAGTTAATTATTTGTATGTTCATCAAACAAATTTTTATTTAAAAAATTAGTCATATGATTTTTTTCACATTTCATAGTGATATGAAACCTCGCAATACGAAAAGGCAAGTGACAACCCCAAAAAAATAAAATGATAAGAGGCACGATTAAATCAGTTACCCAACATTCCTATTTTGAGAAGAAACCCAACAAGTAGATGGGTAGAGTTGAAAACAACCCATCAATTGGATGGGTGCACCCAAAATCCTACACATGATTGTCCATTAAATTGGGTCATTCAAAATTTGAAAAAAAATTTGGAGTTTGATTTCCTTGCAAATGTGCCTCAATTGCTATCTCTTTTGAAAATAATGGAATTTGGATGTTAATTCTTTCAGTCAATCCTCCTCACACAAGGAAGCACAAAGCGCCTTTCGACATATTTTGAAACCCTAAATTGATGCATTTTGGGTGTTTCTTATTTGAGGAATTGAAAACAACAATTAGCAAGGCAAAAAAGAAGAACAAAAAATCATCCACTAGAGAAAGAACAGAAATTATTTCATCCAAATGGACTCAAAAAGAGATCGTTCATCAGAAATTTGACCATTATTATTACTACCAGGAATTTTTTTTTTCAATTTTGTGATATCAGAAATTTTGGAGAATTTTTCCAACAAAATAGCAAAAGTAGTCGAATTTATACCCAGAAAAAAACGACAAAATTTGTCAGAAAAAAAAATTACCCGGTTACCAGAAGCTTCCTTCAGGTTTTGGGTTCCAACCACGGTTAAAAAGAAGCACAGTGTTAACGTCAAAAAGAAACGCCATTTCGATTACAGGAACAGAAATCATCCACCTACTACTCCAAGGAAGAACAGAAAATCATTCATCACACGGAGTCTGGAAATCATTCATCACAAATTTGCGCTGTACCACCAGAACCTTCCTCCAGCCATGGTTAAAAATAACCTCAGTTTTACTACCCGTGTAAACGTCAACAGGTGACACCAGCATAACTACGTAACTACCTCTCGTAATGCCAGCTGTCATTAACCACGTACCGTATTTATACGTATTCACCGTATTTACCGTTTTGGGGCTCGCTCTCTCTTTCTCTCTCTCCCTCGCGCTCGCTGTCGATTGCTACCCGCTGTTGGTTGTTTTGTTGTTGTTGTTTTTGTAACCCTAATTCCATCGCTGCCAATCTGAAGCTCATCATGCTGCTACCAAAGTATCTCGATTTCTCTTTGCAGTCAGGAATGGCACGCATCGGCGTTCTGCAGTTTCTGTGCTTTTCGCCGTTGTCCAGTTTTGAATGTCCAGTTTAGGAAGCCGTTGCTTAGGGTTGTAGCAAACTCCAGAGCAAGTTGTGAGGAATCAACTGTTTTCTTTTCTTTTTTTGGTTCCTGGTAGGGGCGGGGAGGCGTTGGTGGTGTCTGGGGTTGTTTTTTTTGTTTCTCTTAGGGGGAGAGATTTGTTTTTTTTTTCTTCGAGGTGATTTTGGTTCTGGTTTTTTTCGTATCTGGGGTTTCTTTTTTTTCAATTTTGTTTTTTGGGGGAGTGGGGAGGGGCGTTGCGGAAACGCTGGGGTCGTTCTGGGGACAGGATGGAGAGAGCCGAAGGAGCGGCTATGGCGAGCGTGCAGGGAGGAGGAGGAGATTCGGCTGCCGCGGAAAAGGTGAAGCAGCGGAGGCCGGTGATGGCAGAGGGGGATGCGGATGACGAGGAGGATGTGTGTCGGATCTGTCGAATGACCGGGGAGGATGACTCGCCGCTGTACTACCCTTGTGCATGTAGTGGCAGCATCAAGTACGTGCATCAGGAATGTCTGCTGCAGTGGCTTAATCACAGTAACGCGCGGCAATGTGAGGTACGCTTTGTGTGCTGTGGAACCTGCTTGCTGTGTGGTTCCAAAGGTGTAATGGTGCTGGTTTAGTCTTCAGTATATAGGGACATGCATCTGCTAAATTTGTAACCCGGATTTAGGGCTATAAGAGAAGGTTTGACTCTGGACTATCCCGTTCTCTTCATGTGGAAGGATTAGGTTTGACCCTCTCTAGCATGAGGTCTTGCAAGTGTTTTAAGATCAGGCAGTTTACCGAGGGTGCAATAGAATTTTCTTTCTGCATTCTATCTCAGTCATAGTGGAAGCAATTTTTTGTCATAGATCAGCAGAGGAAATCTTGATTTTAAAGAATTTGTTTGAGGCTATAACACATTTTGGCCAGCAAAGGGCACAAGCAACAGGTTAAGATCATCATCTGTTGGCAACTTCTTTCATGGATTCAGATTCCAGTAAAAGCTGAATTTTACCCAAGAAGTTCCTGGTACAAGTGGCTAAGGATAATTAAGAGAAACAGACAGTAGCCAGAAATTCAATCTCAATTTCAATCTCAGCATTACCCTCACTTGATGTTTTATTTGTCATGATTTCCACATGTGTTTCTGGGGTACGGAAGCACAAATTTTATCCTATGCTTGTCTTGGAGGTTCACATGTATGTAGAGTACTTGTCTTGCATGGTTAAGCTGCAGACTGCGCATCTCACCATGCACCTAGTAGCTGTTTGGATGCCAGTGCATTGATGTAGGTTATGTCTCTATTCTTTGGCCCCTGTATGATAGTCAAGCAATTGCTGAATCCATGAATTATTTTGCTGGGAGTGTGGTCTGCATTTCTGGATTTCAATTGAAAGGACTTGAACAAGAAACTGAGGTTGTTACCATGTGTTATTGCATTGTCTTCAATAGTGGAACTCTTTGGTGGTCCGTGACACCATAACACATATAATTTTTCCTTAGAGAGGTTGTACTGTCTCATTTTCACAAGGACCTGAAGTCCACACATATTGTCCTAACCAGCTTGAATCACATGGTCTACTGTGACTTCTGAAGCTAAGAGACAAAAATGAGCAAGATCTCATGATTGAGTAGCCTACATCCACATGGGTTAAGACACTTACGCTGTCCGTTTCAGTGAGATTCACAGAATGCAATGGCTGCCAAAACATGTCGTGATGTGCCTTCACAGAAGTAAACCCAAACCTGTTAAAATACTGACATTGACCTGTGTGTGCAGGTGTGCAAACATCCATTTTCTTTCTCTCCTGTTTATGCAGATGATGCGCCTGCCCAGCTCCCCTTTCAGGAGCTTGTGTTGGGAATGGCACTAAAAGCAGGGCGGGGTACACGGTATTTTGTGCGACTAGCATTTGTTCTTGCTGTATGGCTTTTGTTCATCCCTTTTACCACTTTCTGGATATGGAGGTTCACTTTTGTACGGAGCTTTGTTGAGGCACAGCGGCTCTTTGTTAGTCGGTGTGTGCCTAGTCTGCTACTTACAGACTGCCTTCATGGATTTCTTTTGTCAGCGGGAATTGTCTTGATATTCTTGGCTGTTACTTCTCTACGAGAGTATTTCCGACATCTGGGAGATGCAGGAGGGGGCCAAGATGTTGACCGTGATGATGAGGGGGTAGGTGTAGATAGGGGGCATGGTGGAAGGGTGGGTAGGCGACATGGGCATGGTAGAGGAGCAGATGGACAACGGTTAGATATACAAGCAGCAGTTCCAGGAGCTGGTGATAATGTTGAAGTGGCTGTTGTGCCTGCCCCCCAAGGTCTTGCAGCTGGTGCCGGCCAGTTATTGAGACGAAATGCTGAAAATGTAGCTGCACAATTGGAAAGACAAGCAGCACGGTTGGAGGCTCATGTGGAACAGATGTTTGATGCAGTCGAGGATGCTGATGGTGCTGAAGATGTGCCCTTTGATGAGCTTGTGGGAATGCAAGGCCCAGTTTTTCATCTGGTGGAGAATGCAATCACGGTTCGTGGATCTCCATGTTGTTCCAGTAAAGCTGTACTTTTCTCAGTTTCTCAGATTGTGATTGACCAATTGTAGTGATGGCCAAGTATTTGCAATTTGGGACTGTATTGAATGCACTTATTTCTGGTGGTGTGCAGGTTTTAGCTAGCAATGCAATTTTTCTGGGTCTGGTGGCTCTGGTTCCCTTTACTCTTGGTCGTCTAGTATTATCCATAGCATCAAGGCTTGTTGTGGCTACAGCTGCTAGTGAATTGGGGTCAAACACAGCCCCTATGGCACCAATTGCTAATCCAACTTTTCTTGCAAATGGGGAGAGAATAGACAGCAACAGCACTATGCTCAACCATATTGTTGGAGTGGGGATCAGTAGTGGTGCTTCTGGTGGTCATATATGGGATGTTGGAAACACTATAGATGTAGTAACTGAAGCAATGGTGATTGCATTGAAACTTTCTGATGCTGCAACTGTGGCTGTTGGCTATGGGGTCATTTTCCTTGCCCTGAGTTTCTATTTGTGCCTCATTGCACTTATTAGATACACTCGAGGACAGCCAATAACTGTTGGGCGGATCCATGGGGTCACCACAATGGCTGAAGCTGCACCATCAGTGGTACGGCAGATGATTGCCGGCGTGAGATACATGGCAACTATGGTGAAAGTAGCTTTTTTATTGGTGATTGAACTAGGAGTTTTCCCACTTCTCTGTGGGTGGTGGCTAGACATTTGCACTCTTGGTATGCTGGAGGCCACCATATCACACCGTGTGGCCTTCTTTTGGTCATCTCCTTTGACTAGCTCCTTACTCCACTGGCTTGTTGGCATTGTGTACATGTTACAAATCAGCATCTTTGTAAGCCTTCTGCGTGAGGTAATTTGACTTGCACTTCCATGTACTGAGCAATATTTCAACAGTATTAACTCATAGGTTGTGCTCACCACTTTGCATTGGGGATGTGACTTAGATACTTGCTTGTACAGGGGAAAGTTAAAGTAAACTGAAGCATGCCTTCACAAGCCTCTTGCAGCTTGAATGAGGCTGCTCTTGACTTTTTTATTAGCTATGTCTCTTGATTGCTAGCCAGCCCTGACTGAGTCTTTCTCTTGCTTGGAAATGTGACAGAGACTCACTAGGCAGATTTTTGTGGTGTTGTGCCTGAAATTTTGAGTGGATTACTATTTTTTTGTCAACTGGGAACTGATGGAGTCATGGCAGTTAGTCACTGCTATTTGTGATGAAAGTAATTGTCTGATACTTTGTGACTGACATGTGTAAGCTTATGAATGCACTCATTCTTGTTGTGTTAGTGTTTTGCAGGAATGTGCATAATAGTTACTTTCAAAGTATTCTTATGGAGTTTTCTCAGCAATCTCATAGTCATGTGATTGCCTCTCTTTTTTTTCCAAATATGCCACATGGTTTCACTGAAATTTGTTTATTTATTGCAGGTGCTTCGACCTGGAGTACTGTACTTTCTACGAGATCCTGCTGATCCCAATTATAACCCATTTCGTGATCTCATTGATGACCCTCTACACAAGCATGCACGCCGTGTGCTTTTGTCAGTTGTGGTTTATGGGAGCCTCATTGTTATGCTGGTGTTTTTGCCTATCCGTCTTTCCATCTCTATTGCACCTCACATGTTTCCATTTGACATAAGGTGATTGCTCTGAACTTGCTGTGTTTAGCATATTTTCAGTCTTCTGTTTCTTTCAAGCCTTGTCAAAAGCTCAATCAGTGGGGTCTGTTTTGGTATTCAACAGATTCTCAGTCACTCTTTTAAGGTGCCATGACATCTATCCTTATCCAATAATTACATTTGCTGATACTGGCTTGTCTTTCTGCAGGGTCTCGGATCCTTTCACAGAAATACCAGCAGACATGCTTTTGTTTCATATCTGTATTCCGTTTGCTGTGGAGCACTTCAGGCCACGGGCAACAATCAAAACTGTTCTTTTTCATTGGTTTTCTGCAGCTGGATGGGCTCTGGGCCTGTCTGAATTTCTCCTTCCTGGACCAGATGTGCCAAATGTTGACAATAATCATGAGCAGCACAGAAGGGTGGGGGTACAAGACCAACCACATGCACCACCCCATGAGATAAACAATGCTAGAGCACAAGTTGCTGGTCCAGCAGATGCTCAGGCATCATCAGATAATGACGAAGAGATGGAAGATGCAGATTACGAAGAGGCAGAGGTGGATGAGTAAGTATCCCATGTTATTCACAAAGTAGAAATTTTTAATTAGTGTGTGAAGCACAATAGAAACTTTGAATGCAGATTTGTATAAGTTTTTTTGTCCTAGGTTTTTAGCAGATAACTATATACATAACTGCACACACTTTTGGGAGCTGGTGAAGTCATTGGGGACTAATGGCTACTAGTCACTGCTATCCATGATGAAGGTGATGATCTGATACTCACAAGGTTATGACCACACTTGTTCTTTTCATGTCTATTTTGGTCTTGCAGGAACTGACACATGATTTATTTGTTGACTTAAATGTTTTGTGGAGTCTCTCTTGGAAGTCATGCTGATATTTCTTACTGTTTGTGCTTACTTGATCAAGAACTGGTTCCTGGACAGTTCAGATTGCTAACAGTGGTATTATTGTTAGCAGGTACAAGTTTGCAATGAGAATTGTGTTGCTGTTGTTTGGGGCATGGGTAACTTTGCTAGCCTTCAACTCAACGATGGTGCTTCTGCCTGTCTCCCTTGGTCGGGCCATATTTGCCTCCTTTTCTCAGCTCCCAATCACTCGTGGTGCCAAGTGCAATGGTGAGACACCAATTCTTAATGTCTCTTCATTGTATGTATCCCATGTGCCGGATGGATTTGAGTATTGAGATTGAATGCCAGGCTCTATCATTTTCAGTGCTATGAAGTTATACAGTAAGGCTTCCAGCTTAGTGATGATTTGGTTCAATGATTGTGTGTGCTGATCCCAAGGTAGTTTTCTTAGATGGGTCAGAGGAATGGGTCTGTGATTGATATTGATGAACACTTTGGTTTGATTTGAACATGGGACCAGATCTTTATGCATTCAACATTGGCTGTTACGTCCTGTGGGCTACATCTGCAGCAGTACGATATGTTGTAGATTATTTGCGGACACATGATTTACGCGTGCTGCTAAGGCAGGTGCTTAAGTGGTCTTCTATCATCTTCAAGAGTGTTGTGCTGTTGTCCCTTTGGGTGCGTAACTGCTGACCTTTTCTACCTTGTATATCTTATGCATTCCTAGCATCAGTCCCTTGTGCACTTGCTACAGTGTTGGCTAGATTGTGTTCCCCATCTTCTTAAAGATTATTAGTGGGACTTATATTGTGGTTGTAACTGTTGTAGTCCATAAGCAATGGATTTATGTGAAGGTAGAGCGAATTGAAGTGTCATGCAAGATTTGTTTTGAGCCTAATCTTTCTCCCAGTATCTTATTTTCTCTGGGAATCTTCATCGCCTACCTAGTATGCAAATGTGGAGTATCTTGCTGTGCACATAGGTAATAAAACAATTGTTTGAAGTATTTTTGTAGATTCTCAGAATCCTACTTTCATACTCAAATTGGAGTGCAACAAAATTCACATGGCATAGCAATGATAATGGACTGTGTGTTGCAGACTGTTGTGATCCCTGTGCTTATTGGCCTTCTGTTTGAGCTGGTGGTGGTTGTGCCTTTGCGGGTACCAGTGGATGAGAGTCCAGTCTTTCTGCTGTACCAAGATTGGGCATTGGGACTCGTGTTTCTGAAAATCTGGACCAGACTTGTACTGTCTCTACCCTCCCTCCTTCAATTCAGTACCTGGAGTAATGTGCACTAGGGGAGATGTTCTCACATGTAACTTTTTGAATGAACATTTGGGGTGGGTGTATGGGATGAGTGGCTGGCAGATTCCCGTTTTTGTTGCTTGTAGAAGTACAGCTTCATTGTTTCACACATTTGGATGGTATGGTCAGAAGTTTATTAAGAGAAGTGGTTTGTGGACAGGTGATGCTCGGGCAGATGATGCCACTGGTTGATGATTCCTGGCGTGTGAAGTTTGAACAAGTGCGCTTAGATGGTTTTTCTCGCCTCCGGGGTTGGTGGGTGTTTACCTCCATTATTGTCCCAATTCTGGTGAACCTGTTGACAGCACTGTGCTTACCATATGTTCTTGCATGTGGAATCTTCCCTCTCTTTGGGTACTCCCTTATCATCAATTCAACAGTCTACCGGTTTGCATGGTTGGGTTCCCTGTTGTTGGGGCTTTGCTGGTATGGCACAAAACGGCTGCATAAATGGTTACTGGACCTCCACAACTCCATTCGGGATGATCGGTACCTGGTCGGTCGACGGCTACATAACTTTGGAGAGCGGAGGAGAGTGGGTGGCCTGGGGAAGCAGCCACCAAATTCTGCTGCAGGTGGGTATTCCACACTCAGGTGTTCTTCCTCTTTCAACACAGATTTCCTGGCAATTTGACTGGTCATTGGATTAGTAATCTTACTAAGACCTTGTGCATACATGATGCCATTGATCTGATGTATGCAGGTTTGGATGCTGCATCAAAAGTAGTTGTTGAACAAGAGCCAAGAGATATTGAAATAGATGCAGCTGCAGTTTCTGGCTTAAACTCAGGTGTTAATGGGGAAGCTACTGAAGTTCAACTTAACAATGCAGTGGATGAGAATATTATCCAGGAGGATTGTAGGGAGGTAAAGCTGGCCAATGCAAGAATGGAGTCAGGGGACAGGAGGGGGGGGGCAGGCAGCTCATTGCAGTTGCAGCATGTGGTGCCCAGTTTGTCCACCACAGGCAGAGAATAATTATGGTGCATGCCAGTTTAGCTCCCAAGGTCTACACCCTTGTCACTTACTGGGTGGCTGTGTTGTACAAAATTAGTCTAATCAGGTTTCTTGGCCGTTCTGTCTGTATTGAGGGGTTTGTAAGAGTGCTAAAGTAAACTCCTTGGTCTGCTCCGTACTTTCCATTAAAGAGAGGGACAAAGAGAGGCCAGGAGTCCATTTGCTAGGGGCTCAGTCTACCCATAGTAGTGATGGGATTTACAAGCTTATCAGGGCATAAAACCACTTCACAAGCTGGGACAGGAGGGAGCAATAGGGAATATGGGTGGGTAGACAGGCTCCACTAGTGTTCAATTTTTCTGTATTATCATGTTCCATTGGGAGAGTCTTTTTTGCAACATCTGGGATAAATTGAAGTCAGTGTGTTACACCATATCGAGAACTAGATCGCAGCCCTTTGTTTGTTCTACTTTCTACTGACTCTATTGTCTTGGGGCACAACTTCAATCCACTCCATAGTCTACCTCATCATGTTGGTTCTAAGGTCTTCTCCCTACCTCTCCCTTGTTATCCTTATTCAGGACCCAGTTTCCTATAGCTTCTGCAAGACTCCCCTTTCTGCATGCTTGGGTGCACAGAGGCCTTGGTGTTAGGTGGGCCCTTTGGTGCCATTCACCATTTAGTGACTAGTTGTTTCAAACTTAGGAACAGACATTATTTTAGATGATTATTATCATCCCAGTGAGAGTCAATGCCGAAACTAAATTTCATTTAGCTAATTTTTGCCTGGTTAGGTCATTTCCCGAACAGTGCACAGTATACACATCTTACTAAATGATTGGTCCTGAGAACTCTGTTGTTCCATCAATTTTCAGAGTAATTATGGTTGGCATCTTGATCAATGGATACTTGACATCAAGTGATCTCCAATTTCCATTTGGGAACAAGAGCAGAGAGCCACTTCTGTGGCATGGACTCTCAGGTTGCATTTCAGAGAAGGAAGATAGAACAAATGCACTGTTCAGACTTTATGGGTGATAATGACATACACACTTGCTTTTTGTAATGCATGAGACTGAGCCTTAGAAGAGTGTTGGTGTTCGAACTTGTGAGAAGTCAAGTGCAGTGCACTTGCATTTTGGCCACAGCCTCCAATGAAATAGACAAGGGCATGCTTTGAGTGCTGAATATTGTTGGAATGACTTTTCCTGCTTGGTGTGCACAGAAGTTCATTTCTTACTGACTTTTCCTCATGCATGCACATAATGGAATGGTCCACATGGCAAATTACTTTGCAGGGTGATGTTGGCTATTTAACTGGCTCGAGTGCACAGATTACCATCTCATTTTTTACTGACTTTTCCTCATGCTCATCATGGAGTGGTCTGAGGCAAATTGCTTGCAGAGTGATATGTACTAGGTGACTGGCTCAAGTGCACAGATTACCCTGAATGGTTTAGGCACAAGTGCTGAGACTATTCATGGTAAACACCCATGCGAGCCAGTTACTGGACAACTGCTTGAATGGGAGAGCTGAGCTTACAGTTATGGGACACAGAAGAGCATGAGGTACAAGGTTCAGCCAACCAGCAAAGTGCAAATAGGAATTAGGGAGGTACAAAAATTTCAGATGCTAGCAATATACATGATATGACTAAGAAGCTCTTGTGTGATGGTGTGCTGCCATGTTAGTAACATTCTCCCTACAATTGGTTATGGTTGTGCAATTAGGTGATCTGATCAAGACACTCTAAAAGATGTACTGTGCACAACTGCAAACATGTCTGAGCGCCTTGGCAAGTTGATTCAGCTCAATGAGCAGGGACAAGTCTCAGGCCCCAAAAACATTTGAAACCCATTATACTACTTCATTGGATTCTCCATTAATGAGTTACAAAATGGGGAGTTTTGGGTCACAGAGGTCATGGAGGCTAGTAGGGTTGGCAGATTCCCAAGGTTGGTCACCCAAGGACTTGATCATCATAATTTTCAAAGGTGGTGAGAAGGAAGACCTGAATAATTGGAGGCCAATAACCCTACTCAATGTTGCCTACAAGATTTTTTGCAAAAGCATTGCAACGTTGTCTTCGACACATGCTAATGGAGATAATTGACCTTGAGGAATCAGCTTTTATGCTACAGTGTTACATTTTGGATAATGTCCTACTCCTACATGAGACTCTCAAGTAGGTGGGAAAATTTAAACAAAGCTTGATCTGCCGCAAGCTAGATTTTTCAAAGGCCTATGACAAGTTGTCATTGTCCTTCTACCTTCGATGCCTACAAAAGATTGGTTTGTCAAGAAATGGTGTAAGGATGATCAAATTGTTGTTTGTGGAAGTTGAAATGGTTGTCAATTTAATTGGAGGTCCTACGTAATTTATACCTATTTCTCACATAGTCAAATAGGGTTGGTGACATGCCCTTTTTCACTTGTTGCCTTGCACTCCACATGACATGCCAAGTTTTTCTTGCATTGCCTCCATTAGCTCCTACTTACCTACGCACCCCATAGCACACTTGGTTAGTCCAAAAGTCCCAACCACTTAGAATGAACTCAAACTCTCTAAGACTTGTTAAACTTCACTATTGAGACTAAATCCTAGTCTAATTTGAAACTAGCCATGGGCCTAACTCCCAAAACCAGCCTAAATGGCCTTAGAACTAAACCACCCCCAAGTTTATTCAAGGCCTTGCAGAACCAACTCCTAGAGTTGGTCCTTCAACTAGGACAACATCGAGTTGTCCCAGGGCGAACCCTCCTCCAGTGGCCTTGAAGCTTGGGAGGGACAACTTCTAATTATCCCAAGTGTTTTAGCGGACCAACCCCCTTGGGTCAGCCCTAGACAACATTTAATCGTCCATTGAGGGTTTTTAAAGGGATAATGCTTCGCACTATAATCTCAAGGGCAACCCCCAATCATCCTCTTAGCTGGCAAAGAGCCTAAGCTCCCACCTTAGCCCATCCAAACCCTTAAGTTTGGTTGTTTCCCAACTCTTCAAAGAATTGAACATCACAAAGCCATTTTTAGCCTAACTCTCATATCACCTTAGTGGCCCACTAAGGTGGTCTCGATATGAAGCCCGCTCCCCCTTAAGACACTTCTTAAAAGGAAGGGCATGTCATTCACCACCACCTTTGAGAGGTCTATGTCCTCGTATACACAAAATAACATGTTGCCCTTGTCATGGCAAATCCACCCTTTCACCACCCTTATACCTCAAGCCTTATGGATAATAGTTAGTTCTCAACTTAAGTGTAATCCGCATCCCAAACACTTTCTATTAGATGCAAGAAAAATTTTATACCATTTTTGTGTTTGTCTTTGTGACAATCCCCTTAACGACACCAATCCTTTCTAGATTCACTTCTCTTTCCAAGTGACATTCCCCCTTTTAAACACCCTCAAAACACTTAAGGGTTCAACCTCATGCTTAGGCTTGTTCCCTTGGTGACCTTGGGCAACCATACCAGGGTATGACTATAAAATGTGCCAACAAATAGTGCCGACTTGGGCTTAGCCAAATCAAGCCCCTTTGTTTTAAAAGGACATGGTTTGCAACTCCATGCATTAGAAACCTCGCTCCCATAAGTTTATTCTTAGTTCGGGGACATGCCATTTAATGCACACACATCATTACCACAATCTCGCCTAATTGAACCCTTAAAATTTTTTCTTTCAAGTCCAATTCCTTAGGTCCATTTTTGTTGGTTATTATCACCTCAATTCAACCTTCATTTGTTTCTTCCATGGTCCACCCCTTTTTCATACATCTTGACTTCAAATCAACTGTTGCCTACCTTAATTTTAGTTTAAATATGTGTCCATTCTTTCATATTTCACTTTCACCCCTCATTTTAAAAGGTCAATGTCTTCATCAATGTTATTTTGATGTGTTGGATTTTTTTTATGCATTTTTTCGTTTCCTATCTCATGGCCTAACTCCCATTCAAACTTTTCAACCATCTTCACCAAATGGTTTAAATATGCAAGCTTCACCCAGTGTGATTCTATTGAATGACATCCTTTCCATTTGACCAAATATTGATTGCCAATTCACTTGGTTTGTCTTCTGGCTAGGATGCACTCTACTTCCCTAACGATCTTATGTTCAATGAGGTCAAATCTTGGGTGATAGGCTTGTTTCCAATCCTTCCTTTTCTTGTTATCATGAATTGGTTTCAATTTGACACATGGAAGGTTGGGTGGACTACTAACGTAATTGGTAGTTGCAAAATATACACATCCAGGTGGGGTTTATGAATGACTTTATAAATACTTGTGTACTCTGGAACCAACCTATTTGCCAAAGTTTCGGGCATCTTAAAGTCCTTAATATTTAACCACATTAGGTCCCCCATCTTGAACTTTATATGCCTTCATGATTTATTGGCTTGTTTTTCATAACTTGCTTGCACTTTCTTTAAGAGCTTAATGGCCCATGATTTCCTCTCTTCATGATCTTTGGCCATTTTTTCAACATCCTTGCCACCTTCACAACAAGTGTTTTTTATTTTAAGAATGGTTAGATCCATGGGTTGTTTTGCTTTCATTTCCAAGGTCAATTCAAAGGGACTCATTTTAATGGTCGAATGTTTTATGAAGTTATAACAAAATTCTCTGAAACATAGATGGTCACCCCAATCCTTATGATCACCAACAATGTAATTGCAAAAATATTGATTCAATATCCCATTGACCCTCTCAATTTGCCCATTGGTTTATGAATGAAAAATAGTACTATTGAATTTTAATTTAGTCCCCATCTTTTTCATCAATAACATCCAAAAAGTCGATGTGAATTTCACATCTCGGTCATTCACTATGACCTCCATCATACCACTATGTTGGACCCACATGTCAAAAAATAGCTTCATCATCCTTGTTGCTATAGTGTTTGTTTGAGTTAATGCAAATTTAGTTAGTTTAAAGAACTTATCTTCCATCACAAAGATGGTATCTGTCCCTTTTCATTTTGGGAAATGTGTCATAAAGTCCATTGAAACATTTTCAAATGGTCCCTAGGGGATTAGAAGAGGCCTATACAAGTCGAATTTCTTTTTGTGTACCAATTTGGTACTTTGACACTTTACACAAGTGTGAACATAACGTTTTACATCTTTCATTTCAGGCTAGTAAAAGATTTTCCCCAACAACTCCCTTGTTGTTTTCTCTCCATGATGTTTCACCATAAATGCATCATGCATTTTTTACATGACTTTTGTGTTGGGCTTTCTTCCAACACATAGACTTACAATTGTTTTTATCTCAGCAACTCGTCCAAAAATGTGATCCCTCTCACCTTCTTTTTTTAGTGCAAGTTTTTAAAATATCCTTGCATTAGGCGATCTTCTGCATACACTTCTTATATTTTCCTCTTTAGATCGTTTTCTCTGACAAACATATTTCGAAGGATTTGAATATTTTCCCAAGGCATTCTTCCTTGGTACTCCTCTTTGCAACTTAACGCATATGGCACTACATTATCTTTGTTAGGTCTATGGATCAACTCAATGTCCATAAGTGCCAAGGTATCATGCCAACACAACTACTTTGTTATGGCCCTTGGTTGGGTCTCGAAATATCTTAAAGATACATTATTCATAAAGACTTTAGTTTTATGCAACCCGAAGTAGTGTCACCATGCCTTTAAACAACTCACTATGGCAAATAGTTCTTTTTCATGAATTGGCCATCTCAACTAGTCCCCCATTAGCTTTTTACTTTCAAAGGCAATTAGGTGTCGTTCTTGCATAAGGATCCCACCTATTACAAACCCGCTTGCATTGGTATGCACCTCAAATGGCTTGGAAAAATCTTAAAACTACAACATTAATGCTAACGACAACTTCCCTTTTAAAAGGTTGAACACTTTCTATTATTTGCCTGTCCATTCCAATGATCCCTCCTTTAAAAATTAAGCAAATGGTTTGGCCAATGCTGAAAAGTCCTTTATGAACATATTATAGAAGTTGGCCAATCCTAGGAATGACTTCACACCCTTGGTTGAAATCGGGCTTTGACACTCCTTTATCAATTCAATTTTCTTTGGGTTTGGTTTCATCCCTTCTTGGGACAACAAATGCCCCAAAAAGTCCATTTTTAAACTTGTAAATTCACTTTTCGCCTTATTGGAGTATAGTTTGTTTTCCTTGAATTTTTGCAACACAAACTCCAAATGTATTACATGGACCTCTACGAACTTGGAATACACCAAGATGTCATATATGTAGATGATAATGAATTCATCTAACTTTTCGTGAAAGATCGAATTCAATAATGTGGTAAAGTTAAAAGGGGCATTACAAAGCCTAAACAACATGATTAGGAACTCGTATGATCCATATCTTGTTCCCATGGTCATCTTTTCTACATCCACTTCTCCCATGTGAATTTGATAATAGTTCGACTTCATGTTGATATGGTTAAAATAACAAACCCCATTTAGACAATCGAAAAGATCATCAATTCAAGGCAAAGGGTACTTGTTCTTAATTGTGATTTTGTTCAAAGTGTAGTAATCTATGCACTTGCATAATTTTTTGTCCTTTTTATCCATGAACAAAATAGGCAATCTTTAAAACAATTTATTCAACTGGATGTATCCCCGTTCCATAAAGTTGTTTGAACTTTGAGCTATTGTAGCTCTTTTTTATTTAATTGATAAGGCAACTTAAAAGGTGGTGTTGGCCTAGGCACCACTTCAATCTTATGGTCCACATTATGAGAAAGAAATAAATGTTTAAGGAGCTTGTTTATTAAAATATCAAAAAAAATATTAATTGTGTTAAAAATACAAGTAGGCCAAGACTTAACCCCTTTGGCTTTAAACTTAACACTAGATTCATCCTTGAACATAAAAAGTAAACATGAAGTCTCCTACAATTCTTACAAGGAGACCAAATGAATACCTACCTTAATTAAACTAGCATGGTATTCAAGTTTTAAACTAATAGACTTGTTTACTAGCCTAGCAATGACTTTTAATTTAGAGCCTCCTCTCAAAACATCTACATTGTAGGTGTCTAAAGAATGTTCCCTAAGATGGCTTCAATGCCATCCAAGGCACAAACCGTGAAGTTATCCACAAACGTTGCCTTGTTGCATTCTAAAATGGCCCCCAACACCACCTCATTTGTTCATGTTGCGGCTCCTTGTGCCAATTGGACCTTGATGGGCTTGGCAACCCATTTGAATCACGATATTGCACGTGGGTTCACAAATGAATGTGTGGCTTTAGAATCCAAAATACACAACAACCCATTAGTTCCTACCTTAAATTTAAACAAGATTAAATTTGGCCCCAACTTGGCCACATTTGTTTTTGCAATAAATTCACCTTGTGCCTAGTCCTACCTTACTTTTTCACAATCCTTGGCAAATTGTCTCAAGTCCTAATAATTGAAGCACCGGACTTGGGTGACATCCCATGGTTTCTTTTCCATTGGAGTCCTTTTGTCCTTAGGTGGGTTTTTGTCCCACTTCATTTTTTGGGCCCTCTTTGGGCCACTTGCAATATGCGTTGTGCTCCCCCAATGTTCACCCTTATCATGAGTTGCGAGATTTGCAACGTTCTTACCTTCTTATGCATGGAGTCATCCTCCATGCATTCCACAACCTTCATCATCTCTTGATAGTTCATGGGAACCTCACTCCTCTACAAGATGGCATTGTGAATCCAAGGCTACAAGCCATGAAGGAACGCCACCTTTTGTGTGTATTTTTCCTTCATTGGAATGAAGCTCATGAGGGACATGAAGGTTTGGACATATCTCCCCATTGCTCTTGGCGCATCGGATTGGCACAAACTCCAAAGTTCTTGCCCATCTTTCAGGATTTGGTTATGTGGGGTGAATTTTTCATTCAACTTGGCCTTGAACACAATCCAAGGTAAGGTCCCCATTTAGTTAGGCTTAGCATCCTTTTGTGTCATCCACCATTCAAAGCATGATCCCTCAAAAGAGATTGTTTGAATATGAAGTGATCAACATCTACGTTGATCCCTCGTGACTCAAAGTAGGCCTCTACTTAGAGACCCCATTGTCTCATCCTCTTAACCTTCATGTTTTTGCCTATGAAAAGCTCAAATGTTTGGGTTTTCATGTCCTTTGCAACTTCTCCATTTAAGTTCAACCCTTCGTCCTTCTTAGCCTTTTTTAGATTCAATGTCAATTATACATTGACCTCTCCCTGAATCACCACAATAGTTTACAACACTTTTATGGCTTCCACCATAACATGCATGGACAAGGAAAGGGGGACTTGAAGGGCTCTAATTTTGGCCCGTTCCAAGTCAAGCTTCACTTGAGTTGTTTCTTTTGCTACTTGGAGGATCTCTTTTGCCTCTAGACAAAGTTTCGCCTTTTGAGCCTCCTAGGCTTCTTTTGCCTTTTGGGCCTCCTTTGCTTGCTTCTTTGATCTTTTACTCGTGATCATTTTTTCGAGAATGTTAACCCATTCCGGGTTTTTTTTTCCTCTTCACTCAAATCCGAAGAATAAAAAAAAGATCAGACCATTTCCTCTAAATGGATTTCATCCTTCAAGGCATCCCTTTTGGATGATTTTTTTTCCATCGATGCCCCTCCTTCCGTACTTTCCACATTCAAGGCAAGGACATCTCTTCCTTTCTATCGTTGCGCATCTTGGAAGCCTTTTTGGTAGAATCTAACTTAGCCACAACCAACTTGGCCACCTTTTTGGCTTCACAAGTTTGTTTTGTGATAGCCTTTTCCACCTTGACTATTGCCATTCTTGTTTTGACTACTGCCATTTTTGCCTTGGTCCGGCTTGAACACTTTGCAATGGGTGACATTGGAACCACTTCCTCCACCATCTTTATGCTTACTAGAACCAATTTTAGCTTTAATATCAAATGACATGCCTTTTCCCGCTTGTCACCTTGCGCTCCACATGCCATGTCAAACTCCTCTCACATTGCCTCTTTTAACTCCAAGTTACATGTGCACCCCACATCACACTTAGTTAATCCAAAAGTCTTGACCACTTAAGATGGATTCAAACTCCTTACTTAAATTTGCTAGACTTTGCTATCAAGATTAAATTTTAGTCTAACTTGGAGCCAGCCATGGGCTTAACTCCCAGAGTTGGTCTAAATGGCCTTAAAACCAAACCAACCCGAGGTTGATTCAAGGCCTTATGGAACCAATTCCCAGAATTGGTCCAATGAAGACTTCAACCAAGACAACACCAAGTTGTTTTGGGGCCAACCTTCCTATAGTGGCTTCAAAATTTGAGAGGGACAACTTTTTATCATACAAGGTGCTTTAGTGGACCAACCCCCTTGGGTCAGCCATGGACAACACTTAATTGTCCATTGAAGGTTTTAAAAAGGATAATGTCACTTGGCCCTTGGTCCCATGTCCATTTTTTGTTAGTAAAGGAGGCATTAAATCAAGCCATAAGTTAAAAGCATATGCAGGTAAAGGAAAATTAAGGTGTGGAGCTTCCTTTGTCAAAGGCCCAGCAAATTATTTTTCAAATACACAAATGACACTTTTTTTATGTTTTGATCTGCGAGGAGCACTATACAAAATTCAGTGGCAATCTTGAAAAGTTTCAACACGACTTCTAGCCAGGTGATCAATTGGGGCAAAAGCATGACCTATTTCAAAGGCTCAAGCCACGATAAGCATTGCTTGGTTAGATAATTTTGAGCGGAGATAGGTTAGGGACAAAGATCTATCTAAGTTCCTAAATTCTCCTTTTGACATCAGTCTCCATGCGGGAGATATAGAAATAAAAAAAAACAAATGGAAAAGGGTGAAAGAAAAAGGTTGTCATACTAGGTTTCCACATGATTGTCATTGTCGGGCAGAGCTGTGATAGTTAACAAGGTGTTGATGTTGTCTCCATGGTATTTGATTTCTATATGGGCTGGCTCAGGAAAAATGTTGCAACAAATTTGTGTTTTGTTAAGGAACTACCTGTGAGCTGAAGAGGAGCAAGAGGCCAAATGTAGAGTAAAAGTGGAGGTACTGTTGTGTGAAGAAAAAGGATGAAGGTCTAGGAATGGTTGATCTAAAGGATGCATTATTGACAAGGTTCTTTGTTAAATGGATTAAGTATGCATTACAGCCAGGTTCTTCCAATATGCAAATGCTATTGAAAATACCATTTAAACTTTGTTAGACTTGATAAAAGTAAGAAGTGGTGTTTAAACTAGAATTCAGCCTTGTGCCACAAACACGAGTACTCAGTGTATGGGTTGCATGTTTGGAATAGAATTGTCAAGGCATGAAAAGTGATGGTTGGGTAAACCAATTACCAATCTCCCTCCTTAGCAGAAGACCTCCTTGACAAGGAGGTCTGGTGATCTATTAAGCTGGAGGGTGAGAAACTAGGATCTGATGAGAAGAGAACAGCTGATAAGAGAAGTCTGAAAATTTCAGGGTCCATCACTCTTGAACATATTGGAGAGCTAACATATTGGAGAGCTAATGACGACGTCTAAAGCTGAGCAAAATGTTTGGCCTGAAAGTTGATAAGGGTCATTTGTGGGCAAGGTTGGTGTACATATCAACTGAATGTGGGGCTGATCACTAATAGACACTCAAATGTACTAGAACCAGATTGGTGTATTCAGGTAGCAATTTGACATGGATCGAAGGGTTCCAAGCATATGTGGTGTTCCAAGCATCCAATACTTTAAAACTGCCCATCTCTCCCAACCCAGTAATTAGCAGAATCCCAATTGAGACCTTGGGATTCTATTTAGGTGCTCAAACATGATCCTTTGCAACCATGTTCTAATGTGGGATTAAAAGTACTTATCAATTCCAAGTTTTATTGCACAAGTTCAAAGCTTGTGATCTTCCCAAAGGCCAGAATAAAATACCAATGCAGCTTTACTGTGGCAGATTGGAAGAGCTTAACTGGCACCCCCAAAGCTTGGGTATGGGAGGACATGTCCAATCTCTTCATGTGCACTGCAAATCACGGTTCATGAAATTGCTAAGGAACACACAAGGCCTCTCACAAGATCTACCCAAGATAAATGGAAAAGCCTTTAGTTCACAATTAGAGCTAAACTAGGGAAAAAGTGTGGCAAAAGGACAAGTCTAAGAAGGAAGCGACCTCCCTTTGGACTCTGGTGCAGCTCAAGCAACTCAAGGAGGTTATTTACATTTATCCACAAATAACCTCAATTCAAAATAAGGTGATTGTTTATTACTTTGGAGATAGATTTAATATTTTTTTACAAAATAAATTAGGCCGACACAAAGTCTTGAAGACATTTATAAATAAATAAGACAGTTAAAAATATGAAATTTTTATTAAAAAAATTCTATATAAATAAGTTCTACTTATAATTTTATCTTATATCATATGTATGTGTATGTACACATCTCCATACTTGCAATTTTATTTTTCTACTTTTGAAGAGGTTTTTTTTTTCATTTTCAAATAATTTTTCAATTAAAAGTATAATAAATCTCAAGAAAAACTAAAAAAGAGTGCAATGCACAAGCATACTTAATAACAAAGGATACATCAGGATGCTACTGCATGTAGGAGTATGTTGCCCATGGATATGTGATCATAATGTTTATGCTTATAATGCTCATGAATGTTTTTCTTAATTAGTCATATTTGTGCATGAGTTTCCTTTTTCTTTCATGTCAAATTTCATTTTCTAATTTGTGAAATCCCAATGGAAAAAATATCATAAAAGATGAATGCCAAGACTTACCTCTCGATTCTCATGCTAGAATTTAAGGAACATTCATAATAAGAATTAAATGATCTTGTTATGTCAAAAGGTAATAAGATTTTCTTTGGTTGGCCTTTAGAACATGAAGGATGATCTTTGCATTTCTTTAAATTGAGACTTGATTTCATGCATAGTTGGAAAAAGGTTGGCTTAGAAGAAAATCCAAAAAATAATTGCAAGTTTTTTAACGAAATTTGATGAAAAAATATCCTACCCATCATCCTTTACAATGTTTGAAATTTGTCTTTTAAAAAAAAGCTTTGAAAACTCATTTACAAAATGAAAAAAATCATAAATATTTTTTTATTGTAGGACCATTGGTCGATGTTGGTCAATTGATTGACAAACTAATGTGTTAAACATGATACCAATGTGACAAATAACATAGATTTTAGTGCATCATGTCAATTTTGACAATCTAGAGGTGACTAAAAGGTGTGGATTACATGTTTCATCTTGTCGAATTAATATTCAAAACTTTCACCTTTATTGTCCCAATTTGGAGATGCTAGGGAACATGTCCTTGGTTTCAAATTTCACTATTGTAGAGTTGAGGAATTACATCATATTAATTGACAAAATTTGGGGTACCTTGTGGTCTTGGCCAATCTTGGATTGTATTACAACCATTTTTATTATTCATTCTCAACAAATTTAGCTTTCTTTTCATGTAGATGTGTTCCATGGGGAACCCCAAATTAAACTTTAAAGGTTTTAATATTGATTTACTTCATATATTTATGTTTATTACCTTTTCAACGGCACTAAGGGGTGAACTATTATCATTACTTTCACAATAGGTAGTTTTATTTATACTAAGATTCATGACATCATAAAATATGAGATGTTTGCATCTTCAAATTTTAATCATGTAACCATTTCTATGGTTCATGTTTGAGGACTCTTTTTTTTCCACGTGGAGGCTCCAAATTAAACATGAGTGCCTTTAACATTAACATGTTTAGAAATTACTCAAGTTTCAATATTGAAGGTATTCAATGCTATTTGTTTTTTACATTATCAACATTTTTCAAAAGTTACAAACATGTACATTGCCATTGTCAAATGTGAGGTGTGTCATGTGTAATCTTTGGATTGTAATAAAGTAACCATTTATAAATTCATCGTTTTTAGAGGTTATCTTTCCTTAAATTCACCTATATTCTATTTTTGAAGGGGAAATCCACATTGAATCTTTTTAATCTCGATTTGCACTTTTTCATCTAAACTTTGTTTTTGGATTTTTAAATAATCATTCGTATGGTTTTCTTTAAAAAAAAATTTGTTAATTGTCTCTATATTTACTTTTCAAGGAAAAATCAAATTGAACCTAAAGGGGTTTCAATAAGTTAAACTTTTTGCTAAATTTATGCTAAGTTTGTTACTTGTCAGATTAATGGGACCTTTAATTATCGCTTCAATGCTAATCCACCTTTTTCAAAATTATTATTGTCCTCTCTGCATTGAGGCTACCCTCTAAACTCAATAATTTTCTTCCTTTGCTATTTGTTTTTAGAAAATGTATATGTTGCAATAAAATATTATCTCTTTCTTTCCACAATTTGGTGAAATTTTGAACAAAATAAACATTGGGATTCTAGTCATCAACATTGGGTTTGATGATTTTGTGTGAAAGGTGGCAACCAAACTTTTAAAATCGATCTCATCTTATACACAAGTTTGCTTTTCCCATTGAATTTTGGGACAACCTTTCAATTGTAACTCAAAATAATTGAATTTTTTGGTTTGTTAAATAACATATATAACCTAGTGAATTGAAAGTAAAATTTAAACATATATTTATCCTTGCTTACACCTTATAAGAATAGTTCCAATGGGATTAAAGGAAATTTGAAACTTAATGATTCAATTTATGACTAGATTTTAATTGTAATTATGGACATTTATAATTGCTAAAATATTTCAATTGTCTTGGACAAGTGCCATTTGATAACTAGTTGCAAGAAACACCATGTGACATGGAAATCAAAAACCCTTGTGACAAAAATCCATTTTCTCATTCAAAATCATGGATGACCATAAGTATGACATGGACCCCATGTAATCTACATGGAACTTGACTAAATGCAATTATGTTTGTGACTACATTTGTGATACCTTAAAAATAGTTGCATGATGCCAAATGTCCCTACTACCTAGCCTAACCTAGTTACTTATTTACCTACCTAGGTAAAATAATAAGTAGGTGCATAATATGTGCTTACCCTACCCTACCTACTAAAGCCAACTAATAAAGTTTAACCTTTAGGATGTTTATGTACCTAACTTAGCCTATTAAGTTAAATATTTACCTACCTACTTACTTAGGCAAAATAATAAGTAGGTACATAATAAATGTTAATTACCCTAACTTAGTTAGCCTAACTTATTAGGCCTACTTACCTAGCCTAATTTATCTTAGATTTGCTTATGTTATCTAACAAGTAGCTTAAGCTAGCCCTTAAATTTGAACCCTTCACCTTCACAAGGATAAACCAAATCTTTAACCATTGCATCACAATATTATAAGTTAATAAATCTTGTCAATTTATTTATTTGACATTTTGTTTCATGCATTAGTTATGAGGGTGGTTAGGAAGGTTGATACTATGTAGGCGGCTTGAAGGTAAGTAAATAAATGAATAAATGGTCTATTTAACCTAAATAGATGACATGCCTACCTAAGTAAATTAGGTACCTCCCTACCTACATACCATTTATTGTCTACTTACATATTTGTCTAAGTAAATGGCTTATGACATAACCTACGTACTTACTTAAACAGTTGGGTGAAAACAAGCTATTAGGAACTAAAATAGGCATCAACATTAATTCAAATTTACAAAATATAATAAAAAATATTTTTCTACATTTTAAAATTATGGTAATTATTCAAAGTTGTGTTAAATGATTAATATAAGTGTTGAAGAATTTAAATTAAAAATTATTTAATTTAATTTTGGGTTCTGATTTTCAAAATGAACTTTTGAATTTGAACAATAATTGCATTAAAAGTAACCAATTTTGCAAAGGACTAAGTTTCAGATTTTTTTAATAATTGAAATGATATCAACTTACTACCCACAGTTAGAAAACACTCACAATTCGATATATTTTAGAATCTTAAATTTGAAAAATCATTTATCACATGTAAATGGGTATAATGGCCATGACATATAAAACAAAGTTGTATTTTGATAAAATAAACTAAAGCCTAAACCAATGAACATATTTTGATATTTAAAATGAAAGGCAAATATGTACATTCTTTGAAAATTCATATATATTGAACAATGATAAAAACACAACATGTGATGTATTAGCAATTATAGGCATATTTAACAAGAAAGTTGAGAAAAAAAATCATTCAAAAAAAATTTCATATGAAAAAGTAAAAAAGATCACAAAAGGACCCACAATCTAATTTTTGAATAATTTTGTTAGCTCCCAATAGGTCATTATGACTCAAATGGTTTACCTACCTACCTACCTACCTACCTATTAAACTAAGTAAATGGCCTACTTATTTAATTGCATACTTAGGTGAAAAATAATTAAGTAGGTAATAAGTGTTTACCCTAGTTTATCCTATTATGCCTACCTAACATAACCTACACATTAGTTCATAAATGAATTTATACACTTTCTTCTAATGCAATGCTTAATATGTGACCTTTAAAAAAAAATTGATTTTGTGAAAATTAATTTCCATTTGAATAAAAATATTGAATGACATTACATCCATTTTAAATTGAAATGAATAGAATTGAATTTTAAATCAACTAAATTCAATCAATGATGGAATTAAAATTTTAATTTAATTGAATTTAAACTCAATTGAAGAGAAATGAGATGCAAGTTGGTGGAGAAAATGTTGGAAATATGTTCATGAATATGATGTTAGAAGAAAAAATGTTTTCAAAAACACAAATCCAAAAAAACATCATTCCATGCTTATTTAAAATGCCACAATTTACAATACTAGACTTTTGAACATGATTATTTACCATCAACCTTTTAAACATTCTTTCAACATGTCCACACATGATGTTAATTAATAATTAACTTTTTTTCTTTTTTTTTTTGAAAATTGAAATTTAGCCCACATAACCCAGGTACGTACCCGACATTGGTGAATTCTAACCTAAGACCATGCTAAACCCTTAACCCATGTACCCGCCCCAAGACGGGTGTATTGTGTATTCGAACCTGGAACCGTTGCTAAACCCAAAACCCTGACCCGGCTAGCCTCTTTAACTTGGGGTCACCCGCCGAGTGTGCACCTGAAAGGATTTCCGGGAGTTCTCGCGCGCGAAGAATTGCGCAATCTTGATCAAATACCATTGTCGTCGCCTCCAAATTCCCGAGGATTCCACACGCGCAGTTTACTGTTTTTTTGCGCAGCTCATGCCATTTTTTGCTGTTGTATTTGTCGTTGTTGTTGCATTTGTAGTGGCAGTTGTTTATATTGTTGTTTTGGTTTCACCCCCCTTTTGACTGTGGCAATGAGGTTTTGGTTGAAATCCGTGTTGTTTGTAGCGGCAGCAGAGGAGATGCGGTCACGCAGCAGGTGTTAGAAATATTTGTAAGCCTGCATCATCAGGATAAGTAGACGATGGTTCAAACGTATGCAAAGACGGAACCCCAGGAGAGAGTTGTGGGATCGCTCATAGAGCGTGTCACTCGGATTCGGGCTGGCAACACTCCTTTCTTCGGTCCGAAACGCTCGCTTCTCACCACTGAAGCATTGCTGGTACGCTCTTGGAAATCTCGTGCTTTGCTTTCTATCCATTAGGGTTAGGGTTTTTTGTTTCTCAAAGAGTCTCCGGAGTCGTCCCTGGAAGAACAGACTCTTTGATTTTCTCTGCTCTACACGTGGAGTTAGAGACGCTTTGTGTGATGATGAATTGGTTTTGATCGTCCACAGGTGAGATTTAGTTTATTGACAGTTGGTTTTTCCAGGTCAAGGATGTCCTCTACATGCTTCAGGGATTTGCGAGTGAGCATTTCTTGTGGGATACGGTGGAGCAGCGATTCTTTATTAAGAATGGAACTCATGTCTCTCATCTTTCAATGTCTAGCCTCTACAACCTTCTTGCATCCTTCATGGATGCAGCCACAAACTTGCGGAGGGTTGAGATTTTCGTCAAAAGAGTGGCATATGAAAGCACAGGCAGCTGGCTCAAGTTTCGGCCGCGGGCCTTGCCAACATTGGAAGCTTTTGCAAATGCTGTAGCCATGAGACTTGCGGTAGGGTTACAATCCGTGTGAGGCAGGATCTTAAGTTCAGTTGCACTCTCTTCTTCTTCTTCTCCTTCTTCCCCTTTACATAGTGGTAGATGGCCCATGCAGCTGTCTGAGTAGTTATTAATTTGAAAACACAACAACAAGGCATATATGCAGAGAACATGCATGCATTGCATTCTGCAGGATGAGGCAGAGATATTCATGATGTTTTCATCGGCTTGAATAAGAACAGTGCCTCCGGAAGGCTGCACTGGACAAGGAGCTTGAGGCTGTGGCTGGTGGAGCTGGGACTACTGTAACTCTCTTGAGTCTCTTGGCAAGCATGTCACGGTAAGGCTTCAACAGATTTTGGTCCAATCACTTTGAGACCAAGTACGTCACAAATGGTTTAAGAATCATTAAGTGTGTGCACATTTGTGCACTCTTCTCAAAGTGTGCGCTCTTTGCATAACCTTTTAAACTGTTTCAAATGAGAGGGGCAGGGTGTTTGCAGGGGCTGAGTTTTTGAAGAATGTGCTACAAAAGGCTGTTCCTCTACCTGAACTATTTCTGGCCCCGTCATCAAGTGGGGCTGAAATAGCGTCCCATATATTGTCATCACTTTATGAGCAGCTTGATGAGTCTTGTCTTCTCCAAGATGGCGAGGTATCTCCCTGCAAGAGATGGGCTTGGTGTTGTGAAAGTCTTGAAGTTCATGGGCTTGCTTTAACCTGTTTTTGTGTATGCTGACCTTGTGTTCTTGCTTTCATGGAAATCAGGAAGAGGGGTATCGAACACTTTTGCTGCTATTTGTTGGGACTTTACGACCCCTCAGCAAATCCTTAGATGCTTGGCTCCAAGAAGGAACTCTCAGTGACCCATCTGGTGAGGTAATAACTGCTTGTCAACACTGGGATCAAAAGATGAAAGGAACATTGCAATGCCCTCTTGCATGTCGTCACATGTAATGGAACAGGCTAATACATAGGACAAACACAGCAGCAAAGAAGCAAGGGAATCAGCTAAGAGGATAAAGTCAGGACAGAGAAGGGTGATCATTGTGAATGTGAGGTGCACAAATAAATAAATGAGTATTTCATGCCTTCAGGATGTTGTAAGCTGCAGTTTCTTTGGATCTGCTTGATTCCAGATGCATGCTAGTGTCCTAATCAGCACACAAAAATATTATAGTCGTATTGTAGATTCTGTCAGATGCTGAATAAATACCAGCAGGTATTTGAGATAAATGTCTGAGAATAGACTTGCTGGGCTGTTGTGGGGTATGCTTTCTTTTTATGGTGTTGTCTCAGTTGTTTTTCTACGCGAACATCTCTGTTCCCATTGAGGATGCTCGATTCTGGCAACAGGGTTACCAAATGTGTCATCAGGTCAGCGGGCAACCCATTGGAGCCTTTTCTTGTTCCCTCAATGCTGAGACTGGACTTTCTACCCTCTTATTGGAGGGTGATAGTCTCATGCAAAACATTGAAGGTCAAAGTAAGTGCTGATCCTCTATTATTTGTTACTGGTCCAAAGAATTTACCTGCTCTCATGACCATTGAGTGCCATGCAATTTGTCTTGCTTCATAGAAGCAGGCCTAGTTCTTGATTTTACTATGGTGCAGGCTTGGACTCATCTTTCTTCTGTCTATAAGTGTGAATGATCTTGAGTGCAGGTGGGTTAGTGCAGAGAACAATGGATCAGAACAAGGTGCGAAAATCAGGTGAGGAAGAGGGTCTCATATGCCCAGCCTTTTTGCGGTCATTGGCAAAAGATGTAGTCTCAGCTGGAAAGTCACTGCAGCTGCTCCAACACATTCAGAGAGAAAAAACTCAAGAGGAAGATTGTGGATATTCTTCACGTGCGTCAGGGTCCTCAACCTCTTTTCCACCAACCCCCTTCTCACCTGCCATTCATGGCCCCTGGAAGAAGTTCCCATCTGAGGTACCAATCTTTATTTTAGGTTTCTCATATGTTGGCAGTGAGCATCAAGGGAGATGCTGCTTTGTTTATTCAATTTCTCCAAGTGTGGACCTTGTCATTGTTGAGTGAAACTATAGTTATGTGACCTTTCTATGCTCAGCCTTGTTGACCCCATGGCTGATTTAAATGCGGCATTTGCAATGAAGAGATGAAAATTAACTGAAAAAGGAGTTATGTTGAAACGGTGAATGTCATACTTGGGGCTTGGGGAGCAGGTAGCAATGGGGGCCTTATCATTGCCTTCAACTTTGAAGAATCTGAACTCTCTACAATGGGGTGGAGAGCAACCTCAAGAGAGCGAGATTGCATCACACCAACATTCACAAGTCTCCCTGTTTGAAGAGTTTTGCAACTCATTGGAAAAGCTGTTGGGATATGGGATGTCCAAAGGTTGTCCAGTGGAGTCAGCCTTGCCTGAGCCACAAATGTCTTCAGGTCATTTTATGGGAACCTTTGATGAAATTAAGACCAGAAAGCAGATGTTTAAAGATGAAGGTTCCATGTGGAGACAGGAAAGGGCAGTAGAAGTTAGCCAAGATGAGCATCAGTACACCTTCCAAGAAACTGAGATTTTTCATCAATCTGATAGGCACTATATGACAGTCAAAAACACAGTCCATGTGATTCTTGACTCATCCCAGAGTCAAACAACAAAACAGCCTCCAAGGCTGGCTGGTGTGGAAATGAAGGTACCAAATAGTGCTTTTGGGCCTCATAGTTCAACAGGTTCAGGGGATGCAGTAGCACATGACTCAAATGTGGATGATGAAAATGGTGCCAAAACATCTTTTGAGAACCTAAGATCAGCATTCATTGCAAGGTGCACATTGGAAAAGCCTGAAGATGATCTTCGGCAGATCCAGTTGAACTTGAGTGGGTACAGTGAACTCCACCCACTGAATGATGCTGAGCTACAAGAAACAATATTTTCTGGTGAAGAGGATGTCACAGATGGTATTCTTGACATGGATGGAGATTTGGGCATGCATGAAGTCTCCCATCATGGAGATAGTGAGGGCGTGAGGGTTTCTAAGGGAGGTCCCAAACATGGGAGGAAGCCCAGGTTTGTTGGGACCAGTTACAGTGAAGGCCAAGGATGTGGGAACCTTTTAGTGTTACACATGAGAGAGAACGTGAGAGCAATGGAAAGACTCCTGCCATACCCAACGGAGTTACCTTCCTCTTGTGTAAGAGTACTTCCCATGATCACTCTTCAGCACCTTATCTTTGTATTATGTTTAGTTCAAAAGTGGCCTTTCAATCATTATATGGGTACCTGACAGATGTGCAACCCTTCACATTAGAGGCTAATAAAGTACTGTCTGTAGGTGATTGATTCATGTTTTTAAAGTATCGTGATGGAGACAGATACTCATCTGTATGTCCTTCACTCACTATTGAAAGATAGTAGAAGCACAGCCAATTTGTGGTGCTCATTGAGAGATGCAAGGCACAAACAAATATCTTTGCAGCTGAGCTCTTGTGAGTGTTTGCAAAGTCATGCTTGCACTACTGTGTATGAGGATGAAAAAACCTGTGGGATGTTGACTTGGTGTGTAGGAGGGAAAAGCAATTTCTGAGATTGTTGCTCCACATCAAGAGAATCAAGTGACAGCACAATTATTGGACTGGCTACAGCGAGCAGAGTTTGATGCCACCCCATCCCCAGCTGTGTTAGTGCAGGAGTGCTTGATCTCTTCCATACAAAGACGGGTTCTCCTTTCATGTCTCTTCCTATTGGTGATTGAGATTTGACATCTAGAGGCTCTTTCTTAAAAATCTAAGCACCACTAGTTGGTTGTTGCTTGTCCAAAAGCTCTCTAGTTTCCTATGTTTCAGCCATAAACAGTATGCCAGTCATTTCATTTTGTGTGATTTTATCTATGTACTACTGTCTGCAGATGTGCAGTTGTCACCAATACTTACAGAAGATATACTTGACCACTTTTCCTGTAACTAGCCTGGAGCAAGTTTGAAAAAGGCTGATCCTGTGGTAGGTGACAGGTGCATACAGTAAGTCAACAGCTGTTGGCAAGACTGATGGGGGAGTGGCGACTCATGGAAGAGCTTGCCCTTCTCCGGGCCATCTATCTTGTCAGCTCAGGTCAGACTTACCATCTATTGCCATTAAGTGACATATTGTTGGATCTGAAATCTCTATATCCTTATTATTGGGTATATTCAGGCTGACTTAAATTGTAAGTATGGAGAAGTTCTCAGTTATTATGAAGATATTTAAGTGACATTTCTCCTTGTTAGTGTGCATTAGATGAGGTGGGTTCTCATGTTGAGCTGAGTTCCAATTAGTCAGTAAGGTGATTTGAAGTTTAAAAGCAGTGGGTTGGTCAAATTTCATGCCTTGTTGTTGAATGCTCCACTTTCTAATGGTTAGGGTGATCGGTTCCAGGTGAACACTATAGTAAATGTGCAAAGCAGCAGAATTCTGTGATGGAGATTGAGTGTCCAGTGCTATCATGGTCATGTTTAGTTTGTCTTTGTGTGATTGTGGACTCTCATCATTGTTCCGTTGGATGATCAGGTGACTTGTTGCAGCAGTTTGCATCAGTCCTTTTTAACAAATTGGATCGAGGAGAGCCTTGGGATGATTTCTATGAGCTCAACACCATGCTCCAGGTATTGGTCGGATATCATTTTCTGTTGCTAAGATCCTTCAGCTAGCAGTCTGTCAAATGCCTCAAACTCATATTAACAAGAAGCACATGTTATCCATTTGAACATTGCACCCAATCTTCCAATGGATGCTGTTGCTTGACATCTCTTTGATTTCTTTTTACAGGAATCTGTACGTAGCTCAGCACATGGAATGAATATGCCAGCTCTTGACTCATTAGTGGTCACAGTAGGGCCACAGCCATCTGCTCCCCGGAGTACCCTGAGTCCAGTGTTAGGGGGTTTGAGCCCCTTGCCTCTCCAGATTACAGGTCGAAGTCCCACATCAGGAATTGACACTCTTGATAGTCTCCGGTTTGTATATAAGGTCATCTTCATACATTAACCTGTTTCCTTTGACTTATCAGCATTCTTATTTAGCTACTATGTTGCTATCGTGTTCTTTGTCAAGTAGGCTGGTTCCAGTAGAGCTGGTTCCATAGTGGGCAATGGAATTGGTTTGAAGTCTGAGAGATAAACCAACTACTTGGCATGGCACAGGTGGCATGGCCACTGGAGCTTATTATAGACAGCAATGCAATCAAACAGTACAATCAGGTATATTTGAATACCTGTGATCACATCACCTTGATCTTACCAGAATTCTGGAAGTCCTTATGATTATGGAGAATTCATATTGATGTCCAAAGAAATTGTAAGCCAGTTTTGCTTTGAATCTGTTTTTTCATTTGATCATAGGAGAACATTTGCAGTGCAATTATGACATAAGAGTCAATCATACTGTGATCTTTGCATGATTGTCCCTTCTTTTGGTGCAGGTGATGACATTTCTGATGAAGGTGAAACGTGCAAAGCATGCACTTGACAAGGCCTGCCGTTGGACTTGGAAGGTTGAGTTCTTCCTGTCTCATGAGTGCTGATGATTGGAAAAGGAGCTTTGTGTATTTAACATTTTTCCTCTATATGTATATGATTGGAGGATTGAAGGGAAATTGAATTCATGAGTTTGATCCATGGCTGTGTAGAATGGAGGTGGTGATGGTGCTCATAACAAGCAGCGGTTGCTGCTTCAGCAAAAGCTGATGCACTTTGTCAACACCCTGCACCAGTATGTCATGGATCGGGTGAGTGTCACAGGTAGTTGGTGGGTCTCAACTTGTCTACTGATCATTTTGCACTAGTTTGAAGTCTTCTTGGATGGTGTGGTGTTGATTCCTGGCAACCTGTCCTGATCTCTGATGTTTCTTTGATGTTTGGAGACAGGTGCTGTATAGTGCATGGGTAGAGTTATCTGAAGGCATGGTAGCTGCCAGATCCCTGGATGAAGTAATTGCCTGCCATGATGCCTATCTCATTTCAATTCAACGCCAGTGTCTCATTGCCCATGACAAACTGGTGAGAACATGAATCCTTGCATGAATCCTGGATTTTTGTTGCAGATCTATAAGTGCAAAGGGATCATAAAACACATAAAAAATTAGTGCAGTTTGATGAAATTGTGAAACAAGGCATTTGCAACCTCATATGTTAGCAATCAATGAGATCAATCACATACAATGTGATAAAAGAAATGCAGTGACATTCAGGGGCAGTATTTATTTCAAATCAAACTTGCTGGGGCTAGGGGTTGTAAGGGGACAACAAATTAAGTAATGCTGAATTGGAAGGCTCAAGGGTTCATTTCCTACTATTCCAATCCTGGATACTGCAAAATAAAGCTTCTCTTAATGAAATATACTGATGGCATTGTAAATCGGTATATGGCATTTGCTTCTAATGCAACAGCAATCAGTAAATGTGGTAGCAGCAAAGCTGTCAATTGTAGTGTTGGCCCCTTAGCTGATTGTGAGACCAAGCAATTGCTCTCAGTGACTCAATCTGAATCAATTGCTGTCATGGGTCAGGTGTAGTATGTTGTGTATCTTTTCTAAGTAGGGAAGCTCATGGTTTAATAACCATTAGGACATGGGATTATGAATACTGTAAGCTTGTTTTTGTGACTTTGGCTTACACTGGTGATGGTGGTATGGGAACCAGTGGACTTTGATAGCAGCTCGTGTGAAGACAGTTCTTGGGCTTGCATTGGACTATTACTCCATCCAGCGCACTTTATGTGATGGTGTTGCAGCCCCAGCAATCACAGCACGGTGTCAGCTTGAAATTGAACGTGTTGAACAACAGTTTGATGAGTGCATGGTCTTCCTCTTGCGGGTAAAGTTCTGTGCTTATTTGTTGGCAATGGCCAGTAGCATGCAAATGGAGCCCAGTGTGGTGAAAAGAGCATGAGGATGATGACTCAGCTGTTCCTTATGTGATGCTTTGTTGTTGCAGGTGCTTTCATTTCGACTGAATGTAGGACATTTTCCACATCTTGCTGATCTGGTAACCAGAATCAACTACAATTATTACTACATGACAGAAGATGGTCAAATCTTGACCCCGATTCCAGATTCCCAAGGTCAAATGGCCCGCAGACCTTCACGCCGGAACTAATTGAAAGTCTCAGGGCTGTACTGTCCATCTCTCTTGTAATTTTTCCTTGGCCCTGGATGCTGTATAGAAGTGGTGGGCAAGCCAATTTTGTACTACGATATCTACATTTGAATGTCTTTAGGGAAGCCAAATTGACACATATTTCTGGCTCACCAGAATCTACACTCTGTACCAACCCATTTCCATGTTCTTTTCCCATGTGAGAGTTCATTACAACATTGATACTTGATGGCTTCTTGCCCACTGACCTAAACTCAATATCATTGTACTAATGTTCATGTTTTCTGGCTCAAGAGCTTATAGATTGTGGTTCTTGATCTCATCACTGGTGTAGTAACCTATACATAGTTAATGTAATGATTGTTCAAGTTAACAGTCCATCCAACAACATTGTCTATGGTGGTCAGTCTCTTTGCATATTGCCCTCAGTAATAAGTATTTCAAAGCTAGAATTGTTTTATCTTATCAACTGGACTACCACCTGATGAGGTAAGCTTCCTACTCCTGATGGTTTATCCACTCAACAAATTTGCTTTGCATCTGTGATTTGTACATCTGTCCTAACTCAGTAAATTATATCAGAAAGATGCCATCCAGAGCAATAGGAAACCAACTTATTAATAAGAAATCTGCTCACTCCAGCAATTACTGAATTGAAGACTTTTGAGGCAAGTTCAATCCTTTTAAAGCTAACATTTGGTGTTGACATTCCTGGCAGTTGTTTGACAGATTTCATAGAGGCGGATACTTGAAGCTAAGCTCTAAGTTTCTCCAGGTATGCTTGTTGCATTTTGTATTCAATGCCAAATGTAGCCAGCATAATACTCCAATGTCACATCCTGGATAAATTCAGTGGACTGATTATCTGGGAAACAACAGAATATGTACTTATGGAATGGTCAAGCCCCTACCCACTATGTTGGGTAAGGCACCATGTGAGTATGTTAATTTCTATCTGCAACTAATCAGTCTATAGATCTTCTCTTATTGACTAAACATCAACCACAACAAAAGTTCGACACCCAAGATTTCCTAGTTGCAATCTTTGGAATCAATCCTGGGATGCACCTAATCTTTGATGCAGCACACATGGTCACTTGCTGATGTGAGACATTGAGTGGCTGACTTTCGTCCAGTGGTGCATAGTGCATACCTACCAACGTTCTGATGAGTGCACATACCATTTGAAGCCCAAAACATTCTTTCAGCTGTGCTCCATATTTGGTCAACTGCCACTGCCGCTGTTGTATCTTGTCTTGATTCTTTGGTTGCCATCTGATGCTCATGTGAGCCTCCAGATTTTGTCAGCCCCTTCAAATGTTCTTAGAAAGGCTTGGCAAATTTCAATGGCTTGTTGGGATAAGATCAAGCATTGCACAGTTCAGTGTCCAGATTTGTGTGCCTAGAGCAGTGAGAAAGAGTAGGGAAGCAACTGGGAAAATTGCAAGACTGATAGTAACTATGGAGAGAGCAATGCCTGGTCGCATGGTGAGCAATTGGCTTTGGATAGTGCTTAATAAAAGGCCAATGTCAGCCCTATAACTTGCATATGCATTCCTCTCCCACTCCATCCACTCTGCTGGCATGTCATAGAATTTGTCTTGTGCACGCAAGCTCTGTATGCGCTTCCTCAGAATCATCATGTTGTCATCTACCATGCCTGAACCACCTGAAGATTGAGACAGAGCAAAATGTTGTCAGTCTTCAGACTTTCTGTACAGTTTTCTTCTTTGCAAACCTTCATGCTCTTCTTCCTCCCTTCTTCCAACTTTCAACAGAGTGTAATCGAAGCCAAAGACAAACTTGCGTTACAAAATTGGGAAGCTCTGTTGCTGCTACCTACATGAATTTGAAAGGTTGAAGATAACACACATTTCTTCAGGTGCAGTTGGTAGTAGGCTTCGACACCTTCCGTGGAAAAGAAAGCAAGTCGGTTCAAAGGATCCGAAACTAAGGTCACAGTACAGAACCTCAAGCCTGAAGCCTACAGAGACAGGTTTCAAAGATGCAGGATAGAGCGCACGAATTGCTTCACGGATACAAAGTCCGAGGCTTCTTCGTCCTCAGAAACGCAAGGACATCAAGATAGAATCTGAGACAATGGCAGAAAAAAAAAGTAAGAGGGAAGAGGAGACTCATCTGTACCAGCGGATTCAGACTCCGCCATACCAGAGGCACACACCATGCCGCTCCGTTGTTTTCTAGAGTGGCCGACACTCGCCCTCGGCAACCGCACAGCCCTTTGTCTCACATTCGCAGATTGCAATGGTAGCGAAGGCAACATGAGCATGGGATACGACGGCACAATCACAGCTCTTACCGCCATCTCCAAAACCAAGATTGGAAAGTTGGGGGAAGAAAAGAACAAATCTCCTAATTCTCGCTTCTCCGCCAACCTCGAACAAACCACGACCTCTTGCGCCCAGGACCGTCCCAAACCTCATGCAACACTCAAACAATTGGTTTCCGTGGTCTCCTCAATTGTCGTTGCAATCGGATTGCTTCCGTGGTTCTCTTCTTCCCGTCACCACCAAAGAGAAAGGGGAAAAATGGCAACCACTGAACCAACAAAACTCCCAAAAACAATGTTGTATGCAAAGAAGAAGAAGGAGGAGGTCACGTAAGATAAAATAAATTAGAAAGCCAATCCGATTCCTTCCCCCAATCCTCTTTTCTCTCTTTATCTCCTAAAAAGAATCTACTTCAGATTAAAACATGGGAGAAGGTTCAAAAGAGACAAGCCCTTCATTTTACGTTTTTTACTTATTGAGATGCACCCAGAAACAAGCCAAAGTTTGGGATCCCTGCATCCTAGGGTCATGTGGAGTCCACCATAGAAATATTTCCAAAGTTTGGTATCCAAGAGATACTCCGTCAGAGTGGAAAATTCCTGACGTCAGACGTGAGATTGGTGCCGCTGTTGGGGCACCGGGGAATTCCAAGCCCCTCAATTCGCTTGCTTCGTCAAATCTTCGGGGTGATGGCAGCGCGCCATCGACTCATCCTCGAGTGGCGCCGGTTAGGACATGTAGTGACTTGCGGCAGCAGAGCGGTGGCAAGTAATTGGGGTGGAAAGGGTGGACCAACAGCAGCGGGCCAGAGAATCGAGACATTATGGCGGCAATTCTTTTCAGATCCTTCGCAGTGGTGGGATTGCAGGTCGGAGAAGGCGACTGCACGATACCCTGATTTCAAGCATAAGACGACGCATGATTCACTCTGGATTGGGGACCGAAGGAATCCCCCATGGGTAGATGCAAAACTGGCCGCCATGGCACCAGGGACTGTGCAATTGGACCGGTTCTCGTGGAATATGAGGCTTGCAAGGTACAGTAAGGCTGGGCAACACGACAAGACGATTGTGCTTTTCCAAGAAATGCAAAAAAAAGGCTTGACTCCTAACACATTCACTTTCGTTCCAGTGCTCAATGCATGTGCTAGCTTACTAGCACTTGAAGAGGGCAGGCAGGTTCATGAACAGATAATTCAAAGTGGTTGTGAGGGTGATGCCTTTGTGGGGTGTAGCCTCGTAGATATGTATGCCAAATGTGGCAGCATGGAGGACGCTCACAGAGTGTTCAACAAAATGCCCTCACGGGATGTGGTCACTTGGAATGCCATGATATTGGGACATGGGAAATGTGCACAAGGTCAGAAGGCACTGGAACTATTTTCACAAATGCAACAGGAAGGTGTGAAGCCAGACTCTGTTACATTTGTGGGGGTGGTGAATGCATGTGCCAGCTGGGTTGCACTTGAAGAGGGCAGGTGTGCTCACGAGCAGATCATTCGAAGTGGATGGGATTCAGATTTGTTTGTGGGGAATAGCTTGGTTGACATGTATGCAAAATGTGGAAGCATGGAGGATGCTTGGAGAGTTTTTAACAAGATGCCATCACGCAATGTGATCACTTGGAATGCCATGATATTCGGACATGTGAAATGTAGGCAAGGGCAGAAGTCACTGGAATTGTTTCGACAAATGCAACAGGAAGGTGTGCAGCCAGACTCTGTTACTTTTGTGGGGGTGGTGAATGCATGTGCCAGCTTGGTTGCACTTGAAGAGGGCAGGAGTGCTCACAAGCAGATCATTCAAAGTGGATGGGATTTGGATGTCTTTGTGGGGAGTAGCTTGGTTGACATGTATGCAAAATGTGGCAGCATGGAGGATGCTCAGAGGGTGTTCAACAATATGCAATCACATGATGTGGTCACTTGGACCACCATGATATTGGGACACATGAAATGTGGACAAGGGCAGAAGGCACTGGAACTATTTCGACAAATGCAGCAGGAAGGTGTGCAGCCAGATCCTGTTACTTTTGTGGGGGTTCTGAATGCATGTGCCAGTGTGGTTGCACTGGAAGAGGGCAGGTGTATCCATGAGCAGATTATTCAAAGTGGATGGGATTCAGCTGTCTTCGTGGGGAATAGCTTAGTTGACATGTATGCAAAATGTGGCAGCATGGAGGATGCCAAGAGAGTGTTCAATGAGATGCCATTGCGGGATTTGGTCTCTTGGAACACCATACTTGGAGGATTTGCCATGCATGGGCATGTTAAGGAAGCTCTTACATATTTTGAACAGATGTGTGAAGAAGGTGTACAGCCAGATGATATCACTTTTGTTTGTCTTCTGTCAGCTTGTAGCCATGCAGGTTTGGTGCATGAAGGCATGTGCTTTTATGCTTCAATGAAGGAAGTTTACATGATTTCTCCAACAGTGGAACATTACACCTGCATGGTTGACCTTCTTGGCCGTGCTGGTCACCTAGAGGAGGCTGAGAATATGATCAAGAGCATGCCCCATAAACCACATTTTGCTACATGCATGGCTTTGCTCGGTGCTTGCAGAATTCATGGAAATGTGGAGATGGGAGAACGTGTTGCTAAGCAATTTATTGAATTGGATTCTGAAAGTGCTGCAGGTTATGTGCTGCTAGCAAACATTTATCCTGCTTCTGGCAACAAGCATCTCTGTGAGGATGTTGAACCACAGAGAAAGGAAAGAGATGTGAAAAGGCAGCCAGGTCGCACCTGGATTGAGGTGGATAACAAGGTTCATACATTTGTAGTAGATGATCAAGACCACCCTCAGATGGTTGAAATTCATGCAGAACTCAAGAGATTGTCAGGACTCATGCATGATGCCGGGTATGTGCCACATACTACAATTGTGCTACATGATGTAGAGGAAGAAGAAAAGGTGTTTCATTTGTGCCACCATAGTGAGAACCTGGCAATTGCATTCGGGCTCCTCAACACAGCACCTGGTACTCCACTCCGAATAAGAAAGAATCTGCGGGTTTGTGAAGATTGCCATACTTCCACTAAGTTCATTTCAAAAATAGTCGGGAGAACAATCATGGTGAGGGATATGAATTGCTTTCATCACTTCAAGGATGGTGTTTGTTCTTGCATGGACTATTGGTGATGCTAGTAGTCTGTCCTGTCAATCACTTTATCAACTTCAGTTTTTCCATACCATGTGTAGCAGTAATATAAACTGCCATAGGTGAACACTGTTGTCAGATGTGGTACCACCAAAAAAGAGCCTGCAAGTAGTAACCCTGCCTCTACCATTTGTACCACTTAGGTCCAGTGGCTCTTTTCTCTTATGTACAAAGTTATTTTTGAAACTTAAGTGGAATTTGAGACTATGGCAGCATTTTCAAGGGTTTCTGCTACATCAGAAATTGTTACATTCCTGCCTGCAATAAACTACTGGTTGGCCAATTGATCTACAAGGACATTGAGCTTGTTGATTTCAAATTGCACCCAACTACCTCAGTCCTCCATCTCCAAATCATAAGCTTCATGGTTTATTAGAGTCAGTTAATAACATGCAAATGTTAAGTTATACAAGGAATTAACAATGTTCAAGAGCAATTGTCATATGAGCGAACTTTCTTTTGTTATAATAGATGTTACTCAAGAAGGCCTCCTTTAAGAACAATTTCTTCAAATTCGATATCTGATATGATTTTCCACAACTCCTTTTGATGCAAGAGGAATTCCATCTTCATTTTGCAATACAACATTGTTTGTTGTCAAGTTTCTCAATTCCTCAAATGGTTGATCTAGACAGCAATATTAGACACAATGCCAACTTTTCCAAATAATTAGACACCCATAACTTTCAAGTTTTCAAGATGTCAACAACTTGAAAACATGACTTATAAGCATCCAAACTTTTATGCCACATTGGAAATTGACAACATACAAACATGGAACAATACAATTAAAGAATAACCCTATTTATTGTGAATTCTACACCCAATCTTGCGATGACACAAGTTGCCATGATTGTCCATCAAGTTCTACTTATTTCTTATGCGTCACACCCAAGGTGTGAATTTTATAACAATCATCACATCCACATTTATCAACAAATACAAGGAAAGACATCTCATGTCAAAATGTATGAAATAACTTGTAGGAAATAACTAAAGTATTTTAAATTTCCAAACTTAGAATGCATGCCAAAAGATCTTTGATGTAAAGGGTTTTGTGATATAATGTTTCAATATCCAACATTAAGAAGCTTTTAAAACATTAAATTTTTTCTTTGAATTACATGATAATAAATACAATGACTATTTTTTACTATGATGCATAATTTTAAGAATGTCAATGGGGAATAAGAAAAACCACAAGGTTTCTATTCTCTCAATTTGTGCATGTGATGAAAAAATTGAAGAATGCAACTTGGGAACAAATGGTTGAAACTTAAAGCAGCAAGTTCTTAGAATTTATCCTAACCAAAAAAGAAAAGGATGGCAAATGAATCAAAGTAAATAGATCATTTGTTTAAAGGAAGGTGGATCAAATGAGAGGAGCCTCAATAAAAGGCCAAAGTGTAAAGAAAGGTAAAAAAACCAAGCGTTTTAAAAATGAAGCTGTGAATGTAAAGGGGTAATGGAATAATGCTTGGGTCCCAAATTCATGAAATGCCCACAATCCTTAAGCATTATTTCCAATGGGGGTAGCTATTTTGAATGTGGATTTATGGGTGTGTGGGTGCAGAGTTCTGGGGTGCATAGGTGCACATGTTTGGCCAACATTTTGGGACATATATTAAGGAAAAATGACTTGGATTTTCATTATGAACCTTTCATCAAGTAGGTGTCACTTGGTAGATGACATGGAGTTGATCTAGCAATGATGTGGCACCCATGTGACACTCGGGATCACAATGTTCACCCATGGGAATGTATTGTACCCCATTGGAACATGAGGTAGGCACATGGAAATGTGAAAATAGGTGGTTATTTTTAAATCAAAATTTATTATTTGATACCTATGTGACACTTTTTTATTTTTTGAGAAAGACCTTGGTTACTTGGTCATGAAAAAAAAGAGCCAACCAACACTAGATTCAATGTTTGGTGGTGCTAAGTCCTAGCCTATTTCCAAAAGTTCATCTCACCGAACTATTTATCCAACATATTTTTTTTTAATGACAACTTGGTGAACAAAAAGTTGAAGATGTTCATTTAATGGATGCTCTTGGATCATCTGCAAGCAATTATGGTCATCTATCTTTTCATTCATCAAATAAATTGTCTTTGTAAGCATATTTACAAGTTTAGAAATTTACAAGAGTACCAATGCAAAGGTTGTTGCCAAGTGAGTTAAACGTGAAAATGATTTAGATGGTGCTTCAACTAAAGGGTTGTTTGCTAGTGAACACCCTTATATTCTTGAGTTCATGCTTATGGCTTTAATTCCTTTTCTAAGTTGATCATTTTGTTTGATCTTTGGAGCTTTAACGACTTCATGCAACCAAGAAGAAATGAAAAAAAAGTGGTGAAACTTGTTGTTTGATTTTGAGTACAAGTAAAAAAGTGATGATATTGTTGAGTTTTTGGGAGGTGGGTGCAAATAGGAAGGTTTGATAGTACCAGTGGAAATACAATTCATTGAGTTACCACAAACAGGTGATAACTTTGAAATGATGTTCTTCCTATAATCTAAATTACGTCCTTCTAATCCTAGTCCAACAAATCCAAACAAGGTAATATGATCCTATGCTATTATTGTGATGGTAATTTTTCCTACATGTCATAGGATTCCTACATGAGGTATTATTATAGTTGTAATTGTTTTTGTAGGTTGTGTTATTATACAAGTTTTTCTTGCATGTGGTACTATAACACTATGTACTATTATGGTGGTAGATTTTTCTATTGATAGTGTTGTATGGTGGTCATTTTTCCTACATGTGGTATTATAGGGCTAGGTATTACAATGGTAATTTTTCATGTAGGTAACATTGTGGAGGTTCTTTTTTTTTTTTTTTTCAAGTTGTTTTAAAA
>Ga0209611_10001298_pt1 | contig 42015 bp, 46 predicted proteins | sample S1TSphgellanicum_3_FD_187693 | JGI IMG/M metagenome (GOLD analysis project Ga0209611, IMG submission 187693) | Host-associated microbial communities from peat moss isolated from Minnesota, USA - S1T2_Fc - Sphagnum magellanicum MG (SPAdes) (version 2) | ecosystem: Host-associated > Plants > Peat... | reverse complement strand
AGTTGCCTTGGGAGTGTGAGGGTTCACTCCCTCACACTTTCTAACATTCCCGGGAGTATGTGATGTGACTCCCGGGCTTCCTCTTGCCTTAGCTCTCGGGCTTCTTTTTGCCTTAGTTCCCGGGCTTCCTTTTGGCTTAACTCCCGGGCTTCCTTTTGGCCCGCACCCTTGCAATTCCCTTTGCCTTGGTCGCGAGCCCAAAACTAGGGTTGCGACACATCCCATGTCTTAGGTTGCTTAGGGTTTGGGTAGCCAAAAGGTGAACCCTATGAAAGAAAAGGCCTTCTTCTAAACTTGGGTTTTAACCTAACACCATTCTTAATAAATTATCTAGAGAAATGGTGCCAAACCAACCATAAAAATATGATATTATATTGATAGGTACTAATTCTTGTCATGAACAAATGATACAAATTAATTTGAGTTTTTGGACTTGTCTTCTTAATTTGTGAACATGTTGAAAACTTAAACCATTAGTTTTGAAACGAGTTCTAGTTTATTTCTTTGGTGATGTGGGATGCAAAAAAAACTTGTGTACAATCAACTCAAGTTGGGACTATTGTTACATTGGTACCAACCTTACAAGGATCTCTTTTCAACATAGCAAGATAACAAGGGGATAAGGGCACCTGATCCTTGGTGGGATTGAGCACATGGGGCTTGAAACAAGGTTCCTATTAACTAACCCCACAAGTGTAGGTACCATGTATGCAATAGCAAAAAGGATATTAACACTGGTCATAACTCATGATATGGAATATTCCCATAATTGCAAATTTGGGTTATGGGAGTGTTTGGATGGAAAGGGTTAAGAATTCCAAGCATTTCATGAATATTCCTCTTGAGAGTCTAAGACCCTTGGTTAGGAGGAATATTCATAAACAGCTTGACGTTCTTAATCCTTGCCCAGGCCTCATAAGTTTTTAGAAATCTAAATTTTAACAAAATTAGCTTAGTTTTGAAACGACACATGGTGTTGTATTTGATCTCGTTGTGTTCAACGTAGAAACGTCTGCAGGACGAGGTGCTGCTTGGCTTGCAAGATTCCTTCAAGCGACAAGTGCATGAACACCGTGCGATTTTCATCCAGCTCCCATTTCAAGATCGAAAAGTCCAACTCAACAGATGTCATGTTGGTAAACACGGTCGCCAGCCCGTCGCAAAACCAACACAGGCGCTCGAACCGGCTCAAGGCACAGTCCCAAGCATCATTGAACATGGTCGTGTGATCATGTTTGTCGATGATGTCGCGCATGATGGTGTCGGAGTTGTAAAGCTAGAAAAGTTTGCAATGTTCGGCCTCAACTTGCTCCACGCTCTCCTCAGACGAGAATGAGAAGACATGCTGCCGGAACGGGTCTAGTACATCCTTTAGGAAGACACCATGACGTAGCTTGACCAACTGAACGGGCAGCACAGGCGGCGCATCCTTGTCCAACGAGCGATTGTCGATGTCCCGCTCAACACTGCAGCCCAGCGATCAGTGCCATCGCGTACATGGGGATGTGATTGATCACGTCTTATTGATCAATTGCTTCAAGGCGCTCATAGCAGTCATGCACGAATGAGCCTTGATTTTCAATGTGGTTGACAATCGCCACGGCCAAGATGCGCAACGAGCCTTGTTGCACGTAGGCATTATCCTCACAGGCCTCGTCGCTATTAACATCGCTAAACTTGATCTCAAACATGGCAATGATCGTGTTGAGCAAGTTTTGCACGAGAGTTTCTTGCTGGCTAATCAACAATGACCTGGCCTCCAACTGGGCCAACGTGACGTTGATTGCGTCGATCGTCGGCGCCACCGCATACGTGATGATCCACCATTGGTCCGACGGCATCAAGTCGGGCCGCTTGTCCTTGGTGTGCTCCAAGAGCGGGTGGCGATACAACTTGTAGAAATTCAGCAGGCGGCCCAAGTGCACCCAGCAATTTGTCTTCTTTGGGCACTTGACGTTCATGGCGATGATTAGGTTGTCCTACGCATGTAGGTAGACCGAAAACGTGTAGGCTTGCTTGACCCAGACGTCGTTGTCGATGCCCTCGACTACCGCCTTGACCACAATTTCGATCTAATGCGGTGCGCACCAAATGCGTAGCACGTCGTTGTCGACACAATTGACGAAGCGGGTGACGATGCCAACATGACAACCTGTCATGCTGTTCTCGCCATCTGTCGACACGCCGATCAGCTTGGCACACCACTTGATGTACAGTGCGTCCATGCACTTGGCGATCAGATTGAAAATGTTGACAACGAAATGGTGTTCGAACATGGGCATTGTGACGAGGTGCAAGTTGACTAGCTCACCGCGATAGCAGACACATACCCACAGGTCGAAAAATGACTAGCTACGATGCGCGCTTCGGTCGCCAGCTAGCAACAAGGCCCAAACCGACTCATCATCGAAGATGCCAACGATCTGCTGTAGCGCGATAGCGACCAAGACGCGCGTGTACTGACCGACGATGCGGTCATTAAGGCCAGCAAGTTTCACCGTCTTCATGCGGTCCTTGGCTTTCTGGATGGCTACCGCCATTTGTTGGAACGACAGGCCGATGTTAACATAGTCCATGGCCATGTTGAAGCGCAGGATGTCCTTGATGGTCACCGTGTAGATGGGCACATCATTCTCCTTGCAGAATAGCTTCATCGCATTCTTTTTTTCGTTTTACTTCTAGATGAGCTTCTTGCGGACCACATCGACCAAGTTCTATTTGCCATCGTTAACGTCAATGTTCTTGAGTTGCTCATCATCGCAGAAGAAGAGGTCGCCAATGATGATATCGACGATCTTGGTACAGATGAAAAACTCGTACGTGTCCTTGTCCAGATCAAAATGGTGATGCAGCGTGTTGGTCACCTTGATGCGCCCATTGAAATATTGTTTCTTCTAGTCAACCAACATCCCCTAGTATTCCATCCACAACGTTGCGTGCTACCCCTCGTGGTGATTACGGTATTTTAACGGGGAGAACAGCTTCATGAAATATTTGATGTCATTGCGATGTTTGCGCTTCCGCCCCGTGACGCCGACCTCGACCACATCTCAGTCCTAGTACAAGTAGAACAAGCACTGGACCATGACGTCACCATGAGCGTTCGTCGAAATGATCTCGAGAGCGAAGTCCAGCATGTGCACCTTCTAAAACGGGGTCGCCTTCTTGCTCATCATTCTGGTGATCCCGCGCAACTTTGTTAGTTTTGAGACCACGACAAACTTGACTATGAGATATCCGTGGCTATTTTTAGCAAATCTCAAAACTTATGAAGCTTGCCCTTGCCACAAGAATATTCAGAAATCCCGTAGTCCGCTCTTGACCTTGGTCATGAAAGTATTCATGTGGAAGGGCAAAGATAGGCCAGACTTTTGGGAATATCTTTCAAAACTAAGGGTTGTGGATATAAAGAATTATTCTCAAAAACATAGACTATCTCCCGGGTTATGGAATATTCCCCATTACTATGGTCAAAAGACATGGGTTTATTAGAATAATTCTAGACCATGGTTTATGGCCAGTGGTCATTGCCTTTTTACTATTCCAAAACAATGTGATTAGCGTTTTTATTTTGATTTTTGGGTGAATCTTCAAACTTTGGTTCCAAATAAAATTTGGAAGAAAAATTTCTAAGTGTTTCAAAAAAAAGTTGCTAAGAATTTTGGAATTTTTGGAATTTTTGAAAATTGAAAAATTATCATTATAATTTCTTTTTTCTCAATTCAGCCCAAGCCTGTCAAGAATGTTTGGGTACTCAAAGCAAGGGTTTTTCAATAGGGTTTAGGGTTTAAGGTTTTGTCAAAAGGGTTTAGAGTTTTAGGGTTGGTTATTAGCTAATACTACTAGCCAACCTTTATCAGCATTTTTTTTTAATTTTTAATTTTTCCAAATTTGTGATGTGGTGGAAATGGCTATCATCCATAAGAAGATATAGCCAAACTTGGCAATTAAAGTAGATATGATTTTTTATTTTCTTAAAAAATTAAGCATCCATCTATATTTTTGGCCACATGCTAGAACCTAGTACAAAAACTTGGCACCTTTTCTTTTTTTCTTTTTTTTTGAAATCTGACGAATTTGGACCATATTCTTTTTTTTAAATTCTTTCCATAGGTCAAAATCAGATTTTTCAAGTTGAAAAATTGCAAAAATTGTCCAAAGAAAGGACTTACCTGCAATTATTATTAGTATTATTCAATTTCCAAATTTCTGAAGTAGGAGTAGGTGACATGCATCCCATAAGGTAGATATAACATTTACTAATTACAATTTTTAGAAAGCCTAGGAAAGTGGTTCAACACACCTTTGAGGCCAGTCCAAAAGAGATGACATTCAAAAAACCAAAATTACCCTAATTCTTTTCACCAATAAATTTGGAAAAAAAATCTGGAATTTGCAAAATTTAAAAACACCTTATAATATCAACTGAGTTTATATTTGGTTTCACCTCGGTAACCAATTCGGTAACCAATTCTGTAGGAAATAGGTCTCATGTATAGGTAGATAGGTAGGAAAATTTCCTTGGTTTTATTTCCAATCCTGATTGTGTACCTTCTTAACTTTTCCGAGTCCAATCACTTTGCAACAAGGGAATAGAAACGCATAAATCTATTTACTTGGGCTCCGTGCTACTCCCCTTAATTGATGCAAAAAAAATGAATTGATTTTGCGAAAACCACTAAGTTCCATTCCAATGAAAATATTGAATGACATTGTATGCACCTTGAAGTGAATTGAAATTCAATTGACTTGAATTGAATTCAGATACATTGATTGGAACTTGAAATTGAATTCCAACTCAACTAAATTCAATTCAAAAATTATATTAAAATGAAATTGAATTGAATTCAAATTCATTTGAAAAGAAATGGGATGCAGAGTGGTGGAAAAGATATTGAATATGGTGTTGAGAAAAAATTAAGAAACACATATGGAAAGACACAATTTAATGTTTTTTTATTTGAAAATGGACTAAACAAATTTTGAATTAGAATTTGGTAGGATCAAATATTATGGGACCTTATAATTATCTTACTTAAACCAACTCCAATGAATCAACATCATCAAAATAAGTCAATTGCTTGATGTGTGTTTTATAATTTCATTTTAAAATCACTTGCTTAGTACTATTGGGTTTTAATTTCCAAATGTGATAACAATAATTATCTTGTCTTTTCTTTAAGGATTCTAACAAATGGCAGTTGAAACAATTGCATGCTTCAGTTGGTAGCCAAAAAAAAAGGGACATGTTAAGCAATGTGTTTTTTATCAATTTCTTAATGGAGTTAAGGCGACAAGCATCTAGAGACAAATTTTGATTTAACTGGTGATATTATTTCAAGGAACTCTTAAAATTATAGTCATGAAGTAAATGTGGTGAGACCTTCCCCAAAAAACTAGTTTTCTATTGCATCCAAACAATGTTTTTCACCAAAGAAAAAAGGAATTGCAACAAAATGTTTCATTTTCAAAAAATTGTCTCACCTTTTGACAAATTTTCACCCCAAAAAAAGAATGATGCAAGGACATTAGTTATAATCACTATAGACATAAAGCCATGTTATAGTGGAGTTAATTTTTATGGAATACATTTTTCTCTTTAATGGTATCACATTTACTAATGTAAAGTTTTTAGAATTTCATGTTGACACTTTTTGTGCTTATAATTTTCATGGTATGATTATTCAAACTCATATGTGCAAGTTTTCAACTTTGAATGGTTATTACTATCACTTGTATTGGTTACAAGTGCCATTCATCATGGTGGCCTATTATCATAAAATTTTAAATTCACAAGTCAAAGAAAAGAATAATATCGCCTGCATAAGTGACACACCCCCAAATTCCTTGAAAGACACAAATACGAATCCAAAAATGATAACAACAGAAGAAGAGGGAATTGGTGTATGCTCTTTAATTTGCAGCACTTCGAAGGTAAGAGGGGTTGCTTGAGCTTTCAAATGGAGACTAAAATGAATGACAAGCATGTCAATTATTCATATGGACTTGCACAAACCAAACAACAAGTTGGTTAGTGCATAGTTGAAGCATTTTTTGTGCACGGACAAACCATGGACATACACAAATTCAAAAATTTCATCACAACCCGAACTTGGGAAAAGCCATCACCTTCACCCTTATAATATTCTCTATGATTAGCCACGAGTGTTGCACCCAAATGTCATTTTCCCTGGGACTCCCAAGTCGAAAGTCCTAAAATTATCGCAATTGGGATTTTAAAGTAGGGAGTCCTGAAATTCTCGCAGTTGGGGCTTTTGCCATTTTGCATGCCCATAACTTTTTGTGCAAACCTCCAATTGAAGTGAGGTTTTAAAAAAAATTATAACCCTTATTGAAAACTTTCCAAAGATATGTGGCACGCCACTTGCATGCATGTAATTCGAGGCGATTCCCAATTTTTAATGGTCAGAAATCAAATTGACACTTTAACTCCTAACCTTTCTTCAACCATAACTTGAATATAAATATTCAAATGGATCATGCAAGCCCATTTCAGACATTTATGTCCCAAGAACTTTCCAATGGTATAAAGAAGTCTTCAATCCAATGAGTTTTAACCCCTTCAAATTGCTTTTTGAAAATTTGGGATTCCATAAAGATTTCAAATCCCAAAATGGGAGTCCACTTGAAAATGTGTGGGTTCATTCTTTCACACTCTTTCGCACTCCCAAAAGTATGAATGTGATTCTTGGATTGCCCTCTTGGCTTGCACCTTTCCATGCATTTGCCTTGGTTGCGAACCCAAAGTGTGGATCCAAAACTAAGGTTGTGACAATAAGCATAATATTATGGTTGGTCATTTCATGGTGTCAAATTTGTTGATGTAAGTTTTCAGGATTTCATGGTAATAATTTATGTGGTTATAATTTTTTGTTTGTTTCTTTTAGGTCACATGTGCAAGTTTTTAATTTTTAACATTTTTTTTTTCATGGTTACAAATTTTATTTCTCATAAGGAAGTGTTATCACAAATTTTGCAACCCACAAGTCAAAGGAGGGTAGAGTACCATTTGCACAAGCATAATTACATGGTTACTCAACTCATGGTGTCAAATTTGCATTAGCAAATTTTCATAATTTCATGCTACCATAGACCATTTTTTTTCTTTTTCAATTGTTTATTTCTTTGTTCCTCTTTTTCCTTGAAAGATAATTTAAACATGATTTTTTTTTACATGTATTGCAGCAATTTTTCTAGTATGAAAATAGAAAATTCAAAAATATATTTTAAAAATGGAATTCAATTTGATGCACGCATGTGTCCAAAGAACAAAAATAACCACAAAGTATGAGGGGTTTTTTCTAATTTGGGTAGAAAATTTATGGTTCCAACAAAGACTTTATTGCTTGAAAGTTTGCTCAAATCTTTTCAGGGTAGCCTAAATCTACTGGACAAGACTACACCCAAAAAAAATTCCAAGGTCATGCAAAATTGCTTGTATAACTATCCAAAGATTGTGAAATGTAAACCTTTTCGTTCCATGAGATTATGCTTGTGCAAATTCTATTCCCTCCTTTGGCTTTTGTGCCACAAATTTTGTGATAACATGTCACCTTGAAAATTTTCAGCTACTACCATGAAAAACAAAACTCATTACCACCAAAAATTGGAAACTTACACATGTAACCTTAAGTTACCATACCATGAAATTATGAAAACTTGCATCAACAAATTTGACACCATGGATTGAATAACCATGAGATTATGTTTGTGCAAATGGAATTATTCCCTTCTTTGACCTATACTCATTTCAAATTTTGTGTCAACATGTCACCATGCAAAATGGCACTTATAACCAATAAAAGTACTAATCATTCAAAATTGAAAATTTACACATATGGCTTTGAAAAAAAATACATTAAAACTATAACCACAAAAAAGTGTTACCATGAAATTCTAAAAATTTACATTAGTAAATTTGACACCATGAAATAGACAAAAAATATTTCATAGGATATCAATAAAATACTCCAAACTAGGGGGATAAAATTGGGGATGAACTAAGAAGTTATAATGAAACCAATACAACTTAGGCACAAAATCTAAATAATTAAGGGAAAAAATGGGAACCAAAGTAAATTTCTCACTATTTGATTTTTCAATTGATCCTGAAGGGAGTTTCTTCCCTAGAATTGGATTTGCCTTGCCTACCCTATGACTGGTGCTCATATTATTCATTAAATTAGGCTATCAAAATAAGATTTTACAAATCTTCTCAATTAATAAACAATTTCATAAAAAGGTTGCCATTTTCGCTCATTCTACAACAACTTTCAATTTGGGGATGAAAAAGGGTGTAAAGAGTCAAACTAGGGCCCAAACATAGGATGACTTTGCAAATAATTCTAATATATGGTGAATTTGACTAAGGAGGGAGGATGATGCCCAATCTTTACCAATTGAGTGATTTTGTTTCAAAAACCCTCCCAACTTTTTTTCTACAAAATATAATTATATGTAAAGTCACCCTCTCTTTGAAACCTAGTTGAAACCTCTAATCCCTATTTCATCCCCAATTTGAATGTAGTCATGAAGTGAGTGTAGTTGAGAATGAAACTAGGTATCAATTCAAAAGATTTGCAAGACCTTATTATGACACAAGTTGATTCAATGAAAGATATGAACAACAATGAAGGTCTAGGTAAGCGTAATCTAAAACTAGGGGTAAAATTGTTGTGAGGACTAATTTCGATGAGGAAAAAAAAAATCTTGATGTTTTTTTTTCCTTTTTTAATGTATTATTTTCATCCAAAGTTCTCATTTTGCCCCTAGTTTTGGCAAAATGAACACTAATAGCCCCAATTTGGGGTACTTTATAGATAATTCTAAACAATTAAACAAATTTATTTATAGGAGAAATTGGCAACATTTCACCCCCAAAAAAACCTATAGTGTGTGTTTCATCTTGACATATATCTTCCCATGAAATTATTGTGAGCATGAAATTTGACTCTCTAGAATAAACAAATACACATGTGATATGAAGTCTCTTAATCACAAGTCTTTTCTTTCGAAAGAAAAGCAATCAATCCTCATTCGCACTCCTTAGTCTTGGACGTATTTCATGTTCATCATGCAAAAAGTAAAGCCCACAAGAACTTTGTGTCAATATTTTGATAATTATGGATATGCTCATGTGGTTGCATCAGATTTTGATACATATCTTTGGGCTTGCATGGTTGTATCATCTATGTATGTTGATGGGTTGTGTAGAAATCAATAGCTTTGAGAGAGAGTTCACACATAGACCAAGAGAAGTCACTTTCATTGTTTTCCACATTATGTGCAAAAACATATTAAGTGCAACTATTTCATTGGGAAATACAATTTATAACTTATTTAAATATAAGTAGGCTGTTTAGAATTCATTATGAAAATATACTTGTAATATATCTAGAATTTTTTGAAGTTCAATGTTCATAGCATACCAGAACATTTTTTTATCTCCAATTTTTTTAGAAAATATACAAAGAGTGACTTCCTCAAGTACATAAAGATAATGGGACCTTGGTCCTAATTCTTATGCCTCTGAAATGACATGTAACTCTCTTCAAGTTTCAACTTTGTATTGGGTATGGTTTTATGTCTCGTACTAGTGTATGGGTGAGTGGAGGGGTGTAGGGAGAAAACAGGAAACAACAAAAAATCTTGTTCCACAAAGTTAGATGAAAACAAAACAATTACACATATAGATTCCACATGTAAAAATCATGTTCATGATGATCAACACTACATATACAACATTATAGCTTTTGCCATTAATCCAACATGCTGCCCATAATGAGTCAATGATAAAATGGTGTTGGGGATTAGATACTTCATGGAATTCTCTCTTATGACATCGTAGATCACCAAGCTTGACAAATGACATTGACACTCACCCTCAAAATTTTGCTCAAAGGATCCCTCTAAATCCAAATAAAAAGGTTCAAACTTTCAAACATCTAGTTCTCCCTACACCTTTACACAAAACCCAAAGCTCATGAATCCCAAAGGCGTAACATTTTTGGATATTTCATTCTTCATTTGTCATATATAATGTCTCTTTAAAGTGCAATTGAATAAACCACTCTCTTCTCACTTTAATCCTTGAAAAACTCCTCACCAACAATCACACAGATAAACAAAAGACAACCCCTTACTACCTAGTGATAGAGCCTTGAAAAACCACTAGTGGATTCCAAACTTGTTGAATAAATAACTTGTTTGCAACAATAACACACCCCCACAAAATTCAAGAAATTCAACAAGTCACTTAGTTCTTCTCCAATGCAAAATGATCCTCTTCCCTTCACAACCTCCTTAAATTTCAGTCACCTAGAACACCATTCTCACCATTGCCAACAAGCACCAAACAATAGTCCCTAGCCACCATCTTACCACCAAATGAAAAAGTCAACAACGGATAAAAACCAATTTGCACACCGCACATTAAGAACTAATAGCACATCAAAAGCCTCCAATTTTTCAATGCATTTTCCACCATTTCCAACAAGCATCAAAAACATATAAAACACAACCAAAAACAAACCTAATTATTCTAAAGAAAGAAACACTTTCCTTCTTGACACCTCCATCAATCATGTTCACACCAACCTGAACCACACCATACTGAACCCAAAGTGACCCATTGACAATTAGGGCACTTTCCATCCAGTACTCCTTTTAGGTTAAAGGGGAGGGTCTTTGTGCATTTGAGTTCAACCATCTTTAGTGGTCCAAAACATTAATAAACATGCTAAGAAAAAGTGAATACAAAGTAATCTGATACTCTTTTGTCACAGAACACCTGCAAAATTGTGTCCAGAGCAAGTGTCTAAGTGCAGCTGGGTTTATCCACAAGGACCTCTTTTGGAAGAGTTTTCATCAATGATGAGCAAGTAAAATAGATAGACATAAAAATCAAAGTGCCTATTTTTTAAGGGGCTTTCAACCCTAAAAACCCTACCCCCCACCTTGCCCTCAAAAACCAGCCTTTTTCTTCCTTGTTTTTTTTTAAAGAATTATGAACACATAAGTAGGACCTAACCTATAGTTAGCTGCCCCAATAGAGGATAGGTTGCTGGCTCAGGCAACCTCAAGAGGACAAAGTTGACCCTAAACTCTTCCAGGTCACCTGTTACAACACTAACTAGTAGCCAATAATAGGCTATGCATGGATACTCCACCAATCCTGTAGATAAGGTGCCCAAATTTGAGATTCTGAAAATAAGGTATCCAAACTCTCCACCCACACAAATATGCTTTGCCTAGGTGAGGTGCCTAGGTCTTCTTTTTCTGGGATTCCATTCCAAAAACAACTGCTTCTACTAGATAGATAGTCCTTAAGTATGCTAACTCCATTAATACATTTCAAAGCTCTCTTGTGTTTTGAACTGTGTTTGATTTTTTAGAATTTCAACAAACTGCTCTTAGTTATTTTTATCTTTTTTAATTAATTAATTAATTAAATTATCTTTCTAGTGGCTCAATTAGGAATTAATTAGTGTCAAACATGAGTCATTGGTTCAATATGTAGGTAGGTAGACACTTGGTGACTACTAGCCTATTAGGTATGCACATACATATCATGTGAATGTTGCTAGTACCATAGCTAAACATCCACCATGGTTAGCTATGGAACAATAATCCAACGAAAGCATTTCCTGTCCACATACCATTCATCTTGCATGGTATTTTGCATGGCGTGCTGGGTGGGTGCTGATTCGCTCTGACCGGCGTTGCGCATAAGTTTGTAGGTTGTTTCACAATGGACGCAAGAGAGAGTACGAAATGAAGTAGCTTTGATTTGGTCCCTACATTATGAGTAACATGCACTTGGTGTTACTGTATCAATTGTCTCAACATTTGGGATCTTCATGGAACATTTACTAGTTTATTCTGTTCTCCAAGTATTATTTTTTGCAAACTTCTTGAAAAGTTTAAAGGGTTTGCCAGTAAGCCCCTATTGTTTCACATCTGAATTTGAAATTTACATGATAAGGTCCTGAATTACCAGTAGCTAAGACCTTTGTCCTTTCATTTGCCTTTCCTACTCTTCCCTTGCTTTGATGCTTGGTTGTTATAAAATTTTGAGGTTTATATCAATTGCAGCCCAACTAATGTGTGTGGTAAATACAACCAAACTCATGGGTATGTTTAGGAACAACCAGTCTCACTCTAACCTTCAAAGAAGCAAAAGAGTGGAGGCTAACTAACTCCTTATTTCAGAACAGTGGATACCCTTGAAAAGGAAAGAAATTTACGGTAATAGAATGTCCTGGAGTAATAACAGATGAGAAAGCAACTTCAGAGTTCATAATCCTAAGAAAATGCTTGAACAACCACATATTAACAACATCCACTGCATATGAAAACCCACTATCAAAACGTAAGCACAGACTGATGCCATGCCCGAAGGTTGCTTCGACTGCTGTAGATAAAGCTTTTGGGAATCAGGTAACAATCCACCTTGCTCTTCAAAATCTAACAAGGACTGAAACACATCATCAATATCTCAATCTTCTCATGTTGACCGTAGACAGCTTACCTAGTGCAGATCTTAAGTCCTTGCAGACATATCTTGGTCCTTGTCCTGCAGTAGTAAGTCGTAACAACTTTTGACCAGCTGTGGAGGTCCACACCAGCCTTTACCAGTTTTGATGCCCTTGGCATATGAACTTCATCCAAATAACAGAACTTTTCAAGAAAATGAACCCCAAGGACTTTGTATCTAGGAATCAATGAAGCATGCATTTAAATCATAAAGTAGGTGAGTGATGCAGAGATGGTGCTGCAGCAGGAAAGCTAGGCAAACCTCAAATTCCACCACAGCACGAGAGGCAAGAACCAATGGAAAGGGTGATCTCTCCTGAACAAGAACATGGTGAATTAGTTTTGCTGATCTAATAGATATGTACCTCTGCACACACATGCCAAAATCAGTGGGTACATACCAAGAAGATCGGCTGAAGCTGGGACACAGAACCTGAAAAAATGACCCCAGCCTGTTTGCTGTCTGAATCATGGCCATAAGGACAGTTCATATAGATGGGGAGATTCCCAGCAAAAGTATGCCCATTGCCAGAGCCTTCAGAGAGCTTGATACTCTCCTCAGCCATTTGTTCAACCTGCCCACATGAGTCCAAAGTTTCCCGCATAGCAACTAGCAGGAATGCTTTCAACTCTGGTCAATGTAGTTTTCTTTAAATGGACCAATCCTGTGGTCTTGTCAATTCTGCTTTAACAACACACCAGGATTTTCTCTCTTAGAATGCAGGACATTCGAAGGTAGTTGAGTGCAGGATGCACCTAGACTTTGGAGGTGACCAACAGAGAGGAGAAACCAGTGGCCATGAGGGCATTCAATGTTCAAAGCCCACATGGGCACAAAACTCTTGAGGAACTGATGCCTCCAACTGAATTAACAGACAATGTTCCACCTGCCTTGGCTGGGAAGATTGTAAGGTTTTCCTCTCCTTCCCACTCATCTGCTTTTGCAGCTTTTCTTGAAGTCACTCCCAACAACATTTCATTCTTCCAGGAAGAGGAGGAAAGGCAGCGTCTCCATAATAGCTAGCCTTGGAAAATGTAGTTGGTCATCGCCTCCATATAAGACACTATGGAAGGGGCTTTTGACACACTCTCATCTCTGTGATTGCTTCCTTCTCTCCAACTTTGCTATATAGACTCTGCTGTGAATGTCCTTCTGCTTTGACTCCAGTGCTCCCATTGGTGGTCTTGGTAGCAAAAGCTTTGGCTTACTTGCAAGCGCCTCTGTCTCTGTTGCTGCAACCTTGATCCCAGGCTTTGCATCCTCCTTTATATGCAAAAAATCTGGTGTGGATTCTTTGAGGTATACCACCACAAAATTACATGGTGACAGAAAACTCCATTTGGTAAAGAACCCACTCTGTGTCAAGCCAACTAAGGGCTGAGAGTACTCTGCATTTCCAAGATGAATGAGGCTCCATGCAGATCCCCCAAGAGAGTCCTCACCATTGCAAGATGGCATTGCTAGCAATGACAATAAACCCTTGCAGTTGGGGAATTGGAAGAAGCTAACACTTGCATTCTCATAGTCAAAGGGATATTTCAAAAGCCTCCTCCACCACCCACAAGCACATGTATGAAGAAACGCAACCAGGCACTTGTTCAAATGTAGTTTGGAGATGTGCCTATAACCTGCAGTGGAGAACAGAAATGAGACCAAACTCTGGGCCACCACCGAAGTTAACAACTTCTTGTACCCGGTACATACAACAGGGTTTGCCTGTCAAGCTTTCTACATTGCAAAGCTGCCAACCTGCATGCCATACAGCTTCACAATCTGCTTGCATCTTCTCAGCAAACAAGGAGAACTGCAGGTCCTCCTCGCCATTCTCCAAAATGCATACAATGCCCTCTCTCAAGATGAGTTTCATGAGTTGAAGTAGGACAACAAGGTGGAAGTCCCTTCAAGTAAACTTCATGAGCACAGGGCAGCACTCTCTTGCACCAAGCCATGGAGAAATTGAGGTCCATGACTGTCTGTGCAAATCAAAACCATTCCTTCCTGCAGAGTTTTTGCGTTTTTCTTCTCCCCTGCTAATGATGAGACTGAGCCCCAAACCCTAAACCCTAAAACCCCTAAACTCCAGTGATGATACTTGAGTCTGTCCCCTTGGACCAATGCCAGTGCCCACAGCAACAACAACCTCCTATAGAACCACCTCGTTACACTACTACACTTGTTTTGGTGCGACATTTCTTGAGAAGAAAACGGAATTTGATCCTCAATTGACGATTGCATCTTCTTGAGAAAGTCTTGCTTCAGTTTTGCTTCCAGGTCGGGGCTAAACCCTGATATTTCACGACTTGTAATATGCCTCCCTGAGGGTATGAGAAAGAGCCACTTTGCGAGCGAGTTGCTAGGCATTTCCTGTAAGTACTCTCTGGTGTATTTTCACCCATGAGCTAGCTGCCTGCATTGATGCAAAACTCCTAATGCTGCTGTCGAATCTGCAGAATCTTGGAAGAAAACCTAATCGTTGTGACGAAGGTACACTGACCAGTCCAAAAAAAAAAAAACAGAGAAGCTGAGCTAGGGGAAAGAGGAAGGGGCAGCAGAAGAAGAAGAAGGAGACGAAGAAGAAGGAGACGAAAAGCATAGAGAATTGTGGCTACAGCGAGTGAGGCGGAAGAGGAGGAAGCAACAAGAAGCGCAGCCACATCAAGAGCGACACAACACATACAAGAAACAACGACAAAAGAAAAGTCTCCGCAAAACAAGGCGTCATGACACGCAGGCCCTGCCTATTTAATAGTATATTTAAATAAATAGATTTATATGTAGATAGGTAAATATGAACGTATGTATATTTGTGTTGTTTGTTTATTTCATTGATTTTTAAAAAAAATAAGTATGTGAGTAACTAACTAGATATGTAACTTAAAGATGAGTTTGTTGTTGTTATTTGTGTTTGTTTATTTGAATTGTTGTATTATATTATATTCTAATTATTTTTTTGGTTCATAATTTTAATATTTATTTATTATTTTGAGGCTATAAATTTATTTATAATTTAATTTCAATTTAAATGGCAATTAATGGGTTTTGTTTGACAAACATAAATTATATATATATATATATATATGGTAAAATAAATTAGGAAACATAATACAATAATTTAAATGTGAAATATACAAGTTTATGGTTTGTCCAATATGCTTGTGTTACTCCCAAATGACATTGTTGTGTTTGGGCATTAGTCCACATATGATCTATTTATGTATTATTAATAGTTGTGCTTTCGAAAAAAGTGAGTTTCAATTTGTATTTGTACATAAGGTTTTGAAATGTTCTTGATTGAAGTGTTCTTTTAGCATGTCTATATTGAAATCTCCAATTTAAATAGTTGGATAATCTTGAGGCATGTTTTTTTAATATGGTTTTTAAATTTGAATTTAAATATATTTTTTCATTTTTGGGGGTTTATAAATTTATGATTATATATATAAAGCTTTTCGTGTATTTTTGTTAAATGATGCATTGATGAATTCAACACCTAATATTGTTGTTGAAGTTGTTTGTGATAAAAACATTATATTATCATAAAACATCGTTCTTCCATGTTGGTGATAACATGACAAAATGTTAAATTTTTGTGACATAGTATTGTATGTTTCTTGGTTTGTGTGGATATTTTGTATTTTTGTTTAAACAAGGTATGTGAGATGCTGATAAATTTTGATCTATAAAAATGTTTTGGAAATGTAATGTTAAAGGAGTGTTGAAGGATTCTATGATTACAAATTCTATGTGGTAAGATTTGAGAAAAATGATTGTTACTTCATATCGTGCAGTTGTTCTAAATCGATGCATTTCTTGTTGAACAAGTGTATCTACTTGGAAATTTGTTAGTTAATGAGGAAAGCAAATATAAATGCTTTTTAGAATGAATACAAGATAATATTGTATATGTTAAACTATGTTTTCTTACACATGTTTGATCAAATGTTAAACAATCAAGTGTTAAACCTTGTGCACGATGTATGGTATGAGTTGTTGCCAGTTGTATAGGGTATTGAATTCTTGTGATATGTGAGAAGGGTTACTACCTATTTGTATTTCTCTAATTTTTTCATCAATAGGTGTCCATTCTTTATTGATTATAAGGAATTGTTCATAAATGTGCAAATTTTTTGTTCTTGTTTTATTTTCAATTTTGGAATTATAAAATTGTATCCATATAAATGATTTTCAAGAAGTTTGTGTAAAATCTTTGAATGCTTCATCTACACCATTTACAAGACCATCTAATGTGTCATAGTTTCTTACACACAATTTTACTAACATATTTTCTTAAATAACAGTTCATGATGAAGACCATTTTTTTGACTTGGAATAGTTGATAATTTGAAATGAGAAGGACATGTGTCAGAATGGATTTCTCGAGTTAAAAATTGAAATTTTTGACCGAGTGTTGTGTGAAATACATTATTGTTATGTGTTGTTGTTTTAGCATTTGTGTAAAACAAATATGGTAAAGTGTTATCCAAAGGTGGTGCTTTAAAACAAATTTTATTTATAAAATCAATGTCTTCAAATGTTTGTGATGTTATTCAAAACCTATTCAAAATGTTAATGAAATTTACATCATTTTGTCTCATTACTTGTTTTAATTCATAACATTCTATATTTCCATGCTAAAGGTTTATTCCAAGGATGTTTAGATTGTTGGTTTAAAATTTTTAAATCCATGAATCTCAAATTTGTGGAGCTTGATAAAGGTCTCCTATCATTATGACATCAAGACCACCCATGAATTGATTATGAATTTATTTAATTACATGTAATGTATGATCAATAAATGTTACCATTTTATTACCTACTAAATAAATTCCATCTATCACTACTAATTGAAGTTGATCATATGTATTTATTAATGTGTCACATTTTTCATCATTTAACGTTTTGAATTCATTATAAAATTTATTTAATGGTATTGCAAGTGCAGAATGTATTGTGGTACCAATAATATTAAATGATGTTTTTCATGTGTATGTTAATTTCATCATTTTTGGTTTAAACATTTGTAATTTTTTTAATATAATATTGTAACATGTTTTGTATGATGCACATTAATAATATATACATTTTTTCCTATTCTTGCACCCCCTATTAAAAAAATGTGTAATGATCTTGTTGGACTTTTTTTTTTCTTGTATAAAATATCATCCACAATATTTTTTTGTTCATCATTAAGTTCTTTCATTTTTCATATGAAACACATTCATCAACTTGTTAAACATGTATTATCAAATTATTTTTGGAACATTTTTTCTTTGGTTGCATATGGTTTCAAACATTAAGTCATATGGTTCAACTTCTTTCATGTTTGTAGATAACATATTTTTGCGCAAATCACTTGTTTTGATATTAGTTTTGTTTGAAAAAAAAAAGTCCCACCCTTTATTTCATTTATTTTTGTATATATTCTTTTACTTGTTCTTGTAGATGATCCCATTCGTCACCATATTTCTTATTTATTAAATTTTTATACAAATTTGTTTCTTATTTTTTCCATTTCATTTTTTTCCCATGTAAACATCTTTCCATGAAGTATAATTTTTTTTCAAATCAATTTCTGATTTGCGAAAATGATGGAACAAAGTAATAGTTCTCTATAATGATTTTCTGGGTCCTTATGAAGATTGAATGAAACCCAAGAAATAATTTTATCATGTCCACGTTTTTTACATGTTTTAGTGTCATAACTAGCAATAAATTTTACTATTATTTTTTTCCAAACTATGATGTCATTCTTTATATTTTATCAACTAATGATTTGCAATGTATGCTTGTTAACATAGGGGGTAGATTGTATAATTTTCTTGTGGCAATAACACAAAAATTCTTTCATGTTCATTACATGTATTTATGAATTGTAATGATCTTGTTGAGTGATAAAATGGAATTGATAATGATATGTGCACTACTTGTTGAATAGACTTTTGTTGTGCATTTAAAAATGTATTTCTTAATTTTTTTATTTGTTTGGTTCTTTCATATTCTTCATGTTTACATTTTTTTGAACATGGATTACATTTCTTGTGTAACAAATTTGTTTACTTTTGTTAAATAAGAAGTGCAATAAGTTGCAACAAAAATATGGATAGTATAGCACATCTCTATTTGCTCCCCATATAGGTCTTACATGTATATTGAAAACATTTGTTCACATATCATTTACTTTACGTTTCAAAAATAATGTCGATTTTTGAACAATGGATCGTAAATTTGCAAAAAAGTAATTTTCTTCATTTACATTTAAATCTATAAGAAATTTTTCAAAAGAAATATCTACACCTAATCCCATATCAATAAGTTTTTTTTAAATATTATTTGCAATTTCATGAAATTTTGGAACACAATCATGTTCATCTAATGGCAATAGTATTGTAGTGGATTTCATTGGAGGTTTAAAATATTGAAATCGACAAATTGGTTGATTCTTTTCTTGACAAGATCATTTGTTTTGATGTATTTGTGCACTATGTATTTCAACTGAAAGAAGTGTTTGATTAGTTGTTAAATATTTATCAACAAAATTTTCAATCATTTCAATTGATGAAATGCCAAATTGAGGACCATTTTGAACCCACTATAATCCATGATCATGGGATAATCCTCCAGTTTGAAATTCAAAGACAAAAAAATAATCTTGCATTTCACCAAACAATATATTGGATTTTTCAAAAACTATTCATCCTATGTTGATAATAATGTACACGTGTCACAAGATCATTTCTAACAAGTTCTCTAACATTTAATAAAATATCATTTTTTAAGATTTTTTTTTTAGTAACATATTGTTGGTCATGCCATTCTTTTAATGTTTCTATTAATGTGAGCCAATTGTTAACACCCATGGTGAATGTTATAAAAAAAGTTGGAGGGCCTAGTTGTCTAATCATTACAAAAGCATCTTTACAAAAACAATTTAAATGATTTGGAGATGTTCATATACGTCCTCATTCTTAAATGCAATTTTTTGATATGAACATTGAAAAGAAGGTCTTGGATGACCAGAAAATAATGTTCAAAAATTATATTATTTTGAATGAATATCATGAAATAGCCCAAGAGGTTGAAATCCTTCTCTTGGAGCAATGTTTATTGAATCTTGATTGTCATCAATTATTTGTTTAAGGTTTTAAATGTTTTCCACTAACATATCAATATTATCTTCTTCCATAATTTTTTCAAATGTCTCAAAATTATTGAAATCAAAAGTTTTAAAAGTTTTTTTTATTTTGTATTTTTCACTTACATTTGCAAGTTCAACCAACCCTTGCCAATTTGGTTTTATTGAAACATTTGCATCTATGTATAATGGAGTTTCACAAAGTTCTTGTAATTTTTTTATTATTATGTTAGGACAAATGTAACCTGACACATATATCGACTCGTATTCTATTTTTTTATTAAAAAATACACCAATTGAATAAACGTCATATAATATTCTTGGTAATATGTTTTGCACTAAATTTAAATTTGTTGGAACATTCACAATGCTTCCTTGCATCTATATTGTCCATAACCTTGTAGATAAAATATTTGTGCAAATGCAAGGTGGGTGCAATTAAACATTATTCTATTTTATTAAGTGTTAAAACATATTTCATGTTTGGTTTAATATTCATAATATGATTTCATAATGTTAGATCTAAAGGTTTTTGTAGATCAACGTTTTTTGACAAGATTTACAAATTAAAATATGATCATTTGTTTTGATGTCTTGTATTGCATCAAGAAGTTTTTTTATGTATGATTTTGATACAAAAAAAATTTGGAATTTTGAAAATAATCTTTGACAACAATAACAAATATGTTTAACAATGTCTTGAATATCTTTTTTATATTTGATAATATGCATGTCATTTTTTTCAGTTTATTATTAATTATATTTGTTAAATAACATGTATAACTTTTTCAGGTTAATTTGAACTTATTGAATAATTTAATAAATATGATATTAAATCAAATAAAAACTCTTACTTTATATTCAAAATTTTGAACTTGTTGCAAACCATATTTGGTTAATTCAATATCTATGTTCATGATGTCTTAGTTTCAAATTTTTATTTGATTATTTTTAACTTTGAGTTTTGACAATTACATGATATTTATCTTTGCAAATTGATATAAAACCAAATGAAAATTGAAATCAATGTAAATTGTCCCAAAATATATATATCAATTAAAATTTTACCTAATTTCACTTTACTTTTTATATTCCACCAAATTTTTTCAATTAAAATTAAGTTTTGAAATCAATTTTTTAAATCTTCACTTGAACTTTAAGAATTTTTTATTTTTATTCTATGTTTGTCAAATCAATTTTAAATTTTTATTTTATAATATATTTTATAAATTATTTTATGATATTTTATTTTATTTTTGGTTCTTGTGATTTATTTATTTACTTTATATGGAAAATATTTTTCCAATTTTAGTTCAATTCTTCTTTTTTAATGTTACTTAAACACTTCAAATATTATCTTTAGAATTTTAATTATATAGATTATTTGCTTTTCAAATTTTCCAAATTTTATGATGTTTTGATATTTTAAAATATTAATACTTTGAATTTTCACTACCAATGAAAAGGTTTGACTTCTATTTGATTAAGCCACATAAACAAATCTCGATAAAGCCCTAATCAATCTGGCCAAAAAACATGCCCATTATGCAAGTGCAATAGAAAGTTCAAATCAAATTTAAATCAAGTTGCAAGTTTTTCAAACCAAGTTCTTGAATCTAAGATTTGATTTATTTAACAAAAAATTATAGATTTAGACAAAGTTTCAACTTCAAAATAAGTTATAATAAGTATATACTAAAGTTTAAGTTGCAAGTTCAAGTTATAAATTTTCCAAAATCAGTATACTATGTACATACAAAATATGTACAATAAGTTTTTGTCCACAAAAAGAACAATATGTCAAACTATACAAATGATGTTTCAAAATGTTATCTTCTGACTAAACTATCATTTATACATACTAATTTGAACTACAGATTTTTTCTTCTACCTTTGCACTTTTGCCAAATTGGTATTTTTTCTTGCTCTTCTATTGTTCCTACACTTTTCCTTACTATATATTTTTTCAAGCTAGAATAACCCACCATCTTTGCTACTTAGGACAAACTTGCCTTAAGGTTTTTTTTCTTTCTAAATAGGCGAAGGAAAAAACCATGTTTTGATCTGAAATCTTCAAGACTAATGAGCTTGTGTCTAAGTAATGGCTCAATCCATGGGTCACACAATGTGCAATCAAATTCTTCACCGCTAACTTGTTTGATTTTGCAAGCAATGTGAAGCTGAAATTGAGTAAAAACCACACTTACAAACTTAGCAATAATAACTACCATTTCTATTTGTGAGAAATGGGAGATGGCATTTTTCACAAATGTTCTCAAAGCAAGTTATACAAATTGGAATTATCAATGTCCCCACATCCTAGAATCACAACATTAGAATCCATGGAATCAACATTCGTAACTCATTTCATTATTTCTATTTCCTAATAAATAAAAAATCAACACACAAGTAATTCGAATTTCAACATACTTTAAAATTGGTTGTGAAATCTTAACCCTTTGTCCTCTTGTTGTGAACTTATCAACCTTTTAAGAACTATAACATCAAGAACATGAATCACAAAGATGGTAGCATAGTTAATTACCGACCGTTGTTCGCCAAACCAAGAGCCTCCAATATTTTTGACCAACATTGTTGCAAGGCTGTTAATAATGTACAATTTAACCAACTACATGTATTGTGCATATAACTTAGGATAAAATGACAATGCCTATGCATCATTACTACCCAACCCATTTGTAACCACTAGGATAAAAGCCTTGGCAAATTGATCATATATCTTAGTGGGGGAGAGTGTCGCAACCCCACTTTGGCCAAGTGTGGGGGTGAAGCCCAACACTTGGAAAAGTTGGAGGTTTGGAGTCCTCCGGGACTCCCGAATGTTTAGAGCTCGACAGCAAGGCCCAAAACACCTCGCATTGAAGTGTTCTTGATGTCATTGGAAAGGTCTTGAAACGTAGATATCGAAAATGGCCTCGCATTGACCATTTGGACATATGCAGCTCAAGTTATGGGCAAAAGAAGGGCCGGGAGTCAAACTGGCAGTTTGACTCCCGACCAGTAAAAGTCGGGAATCGACCTCTTCTAGACGTCGCCTTGAAGAGTGCAACATGGCGTTGGAAAGCTCTCAACGAGAGCTACAACTTTGATTTAGGACTCGTTCTGATCCAAGCTTGGGGAGAGGAGTTATGGCCGTTCAAAGTCCCGGGAGTCTAACCGGGACAGTTTCGGGACTCCATTTCGGGAGTCCCAACAAAATGTGCCATTCGAATGTAGCCTCCGCGGTGAGACGCAGAGAATACTATATGGGGGAAGGTGGTGGCTTCCCCCGAGTCCGAGCCGTGGTAAGTCTTGTGTGTCCAAGTGCCCGTGGCAAGTCCCAACACCCAAGGGTGTCCCGAATGCTAAACTAACCTCTTGTGGGTGGTTTTTGGATGCAGATTCACACGAGCTAAACTAATCCCTCTTCCTAGTCTAATCCCTGGGCTCCCAACTCGACCCTCTACCCCTTTTTAGAGTTGGAAGCCGGGAGCGTGCCGCTAAGTCACAATTTCCGCAACTTGACTTTGTGAAACCTTCAAATGGGTTTCACCCCGTGACTTAAGAGCGCGTCAATTAACTCCATGGTGCCTAACTTTTCCAAATTTGCCCTTTGCATAAAATCATGGATATAATGTGTAGGGACAAAGCGTAGGCAAATAGGAAAAGGGTTAATTTATTTAAATATAATAATAGCCCCAATTCTTAATACAAATTCCCAATCTCCTCTCTCAAACCTATTTCTCATAGTGACCCCAAAATTGAACACCCATATGAAGGACGTGACATTTAAACGAGGGGAAAAGGTACAAACAAAGTTGGACCCTACATTTAGAATTATTGTCAAATATCCAATTGGATCTATTAAGTCACAATGGATATATTTGAACCCACTTCCAGGAACATCTACATACCCATACTTGCTAACAATATAACCTTCAAACCAGGCACCAAACATTTTCTACTACACGTTGATGATGCCAACAACATTCACATTCACATAATGCAACTATTTTCTTGCTTGGGCTAGGTACCAATTAAGCCCAACATAGTTCAAAAACTTCGCAAAAACAACTTGATTATAAACAAAACAAATTTCTTGTACACTACACATTATAATATGCACAACATATAGAAAATTTGTTTGTATTTTGCAGTATAATATACACAAAAGACTGAAAACAAAAAAATTTATGAAACTAAAACCCAATGTAATTATGGAACATTTACAAATTTGTGGTATGTTGTGGTGTGCTAAAGTATAAACAGAAACCCTTAAAAGGACATTAACAACTCATAGAATAAACTTGAATCAAGTGGGCAAATGGAAAAAAAATTGCAATAGGGCTCAAATCAAGTGCTTCAAATGTCACAAAACTTACAAACTACAAACAAGACAAGACAAGATGCTAGAAGAAAGTGTTTTAGAACCAGAACCAAATAACATTATACAGCAACCCATGATAATTCATCACCTTCATAATAGGTATGTTGAATTGTAAAAGATTAGGGTTTTAATTTAGATTAGGTTTCAATTAAATCTAAGGCTATGGCCTCTATATTAGTTCGTTTACATTATTCATCTATAGGGGAAAATGTGTATTAAAAAAATTTGTTTTTTCAATCTTTTTATCCTAACATTAACTTAGTACAAAATCCCAAGCATCATTACATTATCCTTCAAGCTTCACACCTCACACCTTAGGATTACTCTCAATGCGTGTCTAGGTGGGGTAGGACGGAGTTTCTGTTTTGTAGAATATAATGGATTAGGGTTTACATTTATATAGGTTCACAATTACATCTAAGTTTGTAGTGGATTAGGGTTTATTCTAAATTGACTTTAAGGTACAATTTTCAAGGTTCCTTGCCACTTGTCCCTGTATTAAACCTTAAAATATTTTAGATTAGTAGTAACCTAGGCTTAAACCTAATAACTAATTATGGCTAATTAAAGATGCATTAAATGGTTACATGGATATACAAAAATATCCAAGGGCTACATTTGACACATATCTAGACACTTTAAATAATTCAAAATAAAGATTAACTTGATAATTAGAAAATACATACATATGTTCATTAGTTTTCTTGATTGGGTCAATGATTAATAATGTTTATTCAACCTATATGTCTAGAGAATGTAGAATGGGATCATGTGAAGAGATCCAAGAACAAGAAACAAACAAAAAAAAACCTCTCTAGTTATACAAATATGAAACTGAATTTTTAAAAGAAATCCAACCAAATTGGGAACCAAAATGACATGTAACTTGAAGATAGAAACCAAACTAGACATATGACAAAGTAACAAGAATAACCAACCCAAAAACATTCAAAATAAGTATGGAGCTAAAACTTACATAATCAAAAGACTAGGGGCATTTACAAATTTAGGTGGTAGAGAACCAGTTAACTAATTATTGTCCAACAATCTATTCCAGTAATCTATATAGCCAAGTTTCCAAAATATTTATTCAAACTATCAAGGCATGAATACTTCTTATCACATTAGTAATTTCCCCTCCCTTGCATGTGCTAAATCAATGCATGCCACTATGTGCTCACCTCACACAAATAAAATGACAGTTAGAGACCACACATATTATTATAGAATCACAAATGACAAAGTGAAGATCTATGGTGTTTAGAATAGGAAAAAATGGGCTTAGAAGAACTCCCCATTTAAAAAGCATTTGAAACAATCATATTGAAGATTGCAAAGGAAGAAAACCCAAAAAGAAAACTTTTGTTGTTATACAAATAAACCCTTCTTTTACAAATTTACAAGCATGTATAATTTGAGCATGCTAACAGTGGTGAGATATACTCAAATGAACAAGACTCAAAAAAATGTTACTCTCATTGTTGTATACATGTGCATGAAGTAAAATGTCATGTTCCAAGCTAATTAGCTACATAGTGCCTTTCTTTGTCAAGCCATCCCCTATAAAGAAAAGTTGCAATTTCCTTCTCTGTCAAAAAGTCTACACATATAGCAATGTGAAAAAAATTGTTGTAGTATATGAATATATAAAAATCAATGTGATCATAGAGAGAAACTCCACAAAACATGTACAACTAAATAATTAAATGTTTTGGCAAAAAAAAGGGAAAAAAAGACAAGAAAGGGTTATGCTATACCCTTTTGAATATCATTCACAAAGTATTAAACCATCAACTTGTAGTGACTTGCTACCATTGCTCCCCACCAACTTTGGGTGTAATTAATAATATTATAATTTGGTTTAAAATTATGGCATATAATAGTAAAAAAAATTGTGTCTTGAGTTTCTATCATAGTTCCAAAGTTATTGGAAGATATTCACGCATGATGTTGGTTGCCATTTGAACATCTAAACACAAATATCAGCTCAAATATTTGATTATCTATGCACATTTTAATTTTGTTTTGGAGATCCTATAATCCACATCGTAAAGTAATTTCTAGTACCCAAAAAAACACATGGAATCCCTTTAGAATATAATAAATGACTGATGGTGCCTGAAAAGTGGACAACAAGTATTTTAGGTTAAACTTGCTTGCAAAGTTATCAAGCATAAATGCATGTAGGTAGCTCATGTCTTTTCATCATATGTCCATTCTACCAAGCCACACAATTGTTAGGGCTATGCCTAACAACAATATGAAGAATGACATATGGTCTACCAACTAAGTTTCAAATGGCTACTAGTTCCCTCTCTAGGTATAAAGGCCAACATCTACCATACCTACTAAAGAACTGAGTCCACAGCTAGGTGCAAGTCATGATCATAGCCATTTTGGTAATTGGTTCTATGCTAATCATCCACATTTACTATCTACGCCAAGGGTGGTTTTTTTGTTTTCAACTCCAATAGGTAACACAACAACACATCTTGGGTTTTTCAATCGGTTAATAAAACAAAATTATTGTCTTTTTCAACTACAATTACAATTACAAGTTCACATTAATGATTGCATAGTTGTAAAGGACATTGTGATGCCATGTGGCATTATGGTTTTGCGACTATAGTTGATATCACGACTTGATGGTTTTTACACAAATATCAAAATATCAAAAATGCATTTTAAATGTATATTTAATCATGCAAAATTTGGTATAACATTGATTCTTACAACTTTTGATGAATAATACCAACTTATGGTTGCGTGCTATTAATGCGGCATGCCATGTGGCAACAAGGTTGACTAGTAGTTATAACACCTCATGACTTGCAACACTAACTTCAATGAATTTTCCTTCATTAATTTGTCAAAAGGCTCATTGATAATGTGATTAATGATAATATAATATTTCTTTTTTGGAATACATGCCATGTGGCAAGAGTTTGTGAGGTGTGTCCATTAGATTTATATGCCAAGTATTATTTTAGATTTATTTTTGCCCTAATGTGTGAATTTAAAGTGTACCATCCATTTGATGGGTTCTATTGGAATGCACCCATCCAATTGGAGGGTGGTATAGGTAATTTGAAAGGAAAATATAGACAAAAAAAATGTGAGATGGGTGGGGGAGGAAAGGGAGGTCTTTGGCACAAATCATATCTATCTATTAAGAAATGTTGAAATTTTTTAGAAATTATTTTATTTTTGGTAACATAAAATTGTGTTGTGAAGAAAAAATGAGCATTTATTATTTGATCATTCTCCAAATGGGAATCTTTGAAATTGCCATCAATTTATTTATTTAGCAAACTTGTGTTGAATTTGTCCCTTGTAATGTGTGTAATAATAACCAATAATTTACCTTGGTAAATGGCCCCTCATCAAAACCTGCACTAATGTGTTATGCAATTGATTATGTCATGTTAAAAATAACTAGGGGTGGTTCCAATTTTTTTTAAATAAATTATGAATCAAAACACCATCATCTTTTGGTTTTTTTCAAATTTATGTGTCAAAGAACTAGGTACCAATTCAAGATTTATTGAGAAAAAAATGGAATCAGAGGTTTAGTAATTTTCAAGATGTGATAATGAAAGTATCATTAACAAAAATGTGATATAGGCTTGTTCTTTCTATGACCAACACCTTGATGAAAACACCAAAAATCTAAAACAAGATAGGAATGAAATTTTTTTAGATAAATCTTTCTTTCAAGCTTTCCACTTTAATGTTGTTGCCTTATATAAAAAAAATCAAGAGAGTTGTACAACAAAGATTCATAGTGCTTGCATCTTTGAGCTTCTCAATTGACTTGTTGAAAATGTCCCTATATGCTCGAGTTGGTCCAATATCAAAATCATTTTCTAGTTTAATTTAATTTAGTTGTCCATTTGTCTTCATACAAAGGTTGCATCAACCACCATGGATAGTAAGTTTGACTAACAAGGAAGAAGACAAAGTGAGAACCTATTAAATGTGGAGTTTATCATCATACAATATTAGAAAAAAAACCTCAACCTCCATAGAAACATTTACAACTTGCTAACCCAAAACATGCAAATAAAACAAATAATTAATATCTAATTACTAACTTGGGAAGCCTTTTAAATCAAACTGGAGCAATAAGCATACTCCAAATTTATAATCAATTCTAACAAATAACATGTGAAGGGAAGACACAATAGTTTAACACACTACTAGAAATTTTGTCTTTTGCAACTTGTCTTATGCAACTAAAAAATCTCACATGCAACTATTTTGGAGTTGCATGCAACATGTGTAGTTGCATGCGACATTTTTTAGTTGCATAAGACAAGTTGCAAAAGACAAAAAATTTAGTAGTGATAACCATTGCACCCAAAAAGAAAGTTGTGAGGGCATAATAGGAATTGCAAAAAGAAAAACAATGATGAAAAGACCCACCCTATCAACACCTACCTGCCCAACACTTTGTTGGACTCAAGAGTCTAGTGTAGCCAACTCACTCCTCACCATCTGATAAAAAAAAATTGTTTCCATTAAAACTATAGATGCTTCATCTTGAGCTAGTTTTGCTACCTTTTCATCATAAACTTCTATATATCCTATTTCATAAATTCCATTATGGCTTCATTGAACAAGTGCCATAATGTACATAAGAAAAGTAGGACATTAATCTAACACTAATTATTAGTACCATCAATTGGGGCTATGGTTGATTGGAACTAACATGAAAAATCTTCAAAGCAAGTTACAAAATTGCACAAAGATCTTCAAAATAATACTTTGATGGTCAGTGAACAATGGGTGTAGTCATAACCATATGAAAGCTACACACAAAGTGTTAGACCATCACCTTCATTACAAATAACAACAACAAGCTACAATCACTACCCTCTATATTCATGAGGCTACCAATAGTGGGTGTAGATAAGTATACAACCGTTAATCCAAAGTTTTGGGTTAACAATAATATAAACATATGCATCTTGAGTTTATGTTGCATTTCTAGAAGCAATGGGAGACTCAATCATGCTATTGAATAACACTTAAGGGACAACATAGGTAATAAAAAAATTGACAATATTTTCCTTGAAATTGCAACAAGCTTTTTAGAGTGAGCTTCATTTTGTTCTATTATTCCCCTCGCAACCTAGGTGCCTAAAGAGGAAATGTACATTTTGGTTCATTGTAGCTGCAACCAAATACAACAAAAACACAAGTTATAAATATGATGCCTTACTTTTGTATTGTTACAATCTACAAATGAATTCCCATCATCACTCCATGTCCTGAGAGTAGAAAGAGGGAAAGTTAACATTTTTGTTTAATCAACCCAAGTTGTGGCTCTTTGCACACCTAAACAATTTCCATACAAAAGTGTAAATATAGTTTAAACATGGCAAATATTACATTCAAATTGAAGCAAGTTGTGGGTAATATAAGACACTTCCACCTTCTAGATACATGCACCAGTGAGGAAACCTTTATTAGAACATGTCTAACATTATCATCGTAGGAAGACATTTTAAGATTGGAAAGCTCGAAGTGTGTTGAGAGTTAAATAGTCTTCAAAAGATGCATGTCACAAAGAAGCACACAACAAATAAACCAGCTTCTTCCCCCTCTAAATTTTACATTAAGTTTTTCTTGTTTCAATCACCTTCTTACAAACATTAGGTAGAGGTCATCTACTTTGTTTTATATTTTCAAAGGCCCTAACCTTGTTGTTACTATTTTAACATCAAATCCATCCTTCAACACTCTATAACACTCTAGCTTGCTACTTTTCCAATTTGTCTCTTTTTTTCGACCAACAATAGAGGATCAACTAGGAAACTTCTATTGTTAGATGAAAGAAAATATATGGAAACAACCACCTAATGGGTGCCAAGCTTGTCCATTTCTCCTTCTTGAGTTCACAAAAAGCATACAAGAAAAACTAAATGCATTTTGTGAAAACCACATACCTAAATAGGCTTGGAAAAGATTCATTTGAATCTCAACTTACACTTTAGCAGTTAGGTGAACACTAGTGCTACTCCTTAAAGCCATGAAAAAACCAAACATTGTTAAATCCCTTCTTGGCGCCTACACAATCTTCCCCAAACCCTAAGTCTTACTAATACCTTATGCAAAAAAACATTGTGTGACATGCCCATAGTGATGTGAAGGTGCCATAGGTTGTAGCATCTTCCTCAACAACAACCTATTGCAACATGAAGGTGTCGCAGGCCTTGGTTCTACAACACATTCGTTGCAATGTGAAGGTGTCGCAGGCCTTGGTTCTACAACACATTTGTTGTAATGTGAAGGTGTCATAGGCCTTGGTGTGACATAATATGGGCTTTGTTTCACACCCATTTACCCTTTATTTTAAATTACCCTAACTTTTGATAAATGTAAACAACTATTGTATGGTCATGCCTTAACAATATGGCATGCACCATATAGATATGTCACACCATAGTATGGTCATGATATATTCTTGCTCAAACAAGTGTGATTGTGCAATTATGATTGTTTAGAGAGTGACCATATTTCTTCCCAATATATTGCAAAGGTGTGTCCATTAGCATTGTGCTTGATTGTGACATAGATATATGGCTCATACTAAGTGTGGTTTTACCAAGGTTGAACAAGAGGCTTATATTGTGCAACAAGAGGCAACCTGAAATTTTTTCAAATTATAAGGTAAACCTCATTCCAGATGAATATTCATTATTTGGAACAAGACATTTTAATCAACATTGCTAATCAAAATCATCCATTAATTGTCTCTCATTGCGTCCTTCATACTTATTATTTAGAAGTTCAAACCAAACTCTACACGTAGAAAAGCATGGCTTTGCATATTGTAGTATTGTGATGTCTACATTTAATAATTGATTTGCAATAAAGTTTGTCCTACTATAAAACCATGCTAGATTGCATCAATAAGTGCTTGGCACAAACTAAGTGAACTTGCAAGATGTTATTTGTAATTAAAGATTTGATTTCATGCTCAAAGGTTTTGTAAAACCCGTGATTATAGCTTATCATGAAGAGGCTTGTTTGTTCTATCATCTTCTCAAGCAATATAAACATCTGCAAATACAACTATTGCACACATTAAAAGGATAGTTGTTATTCATAACAAGAAACATTAGTTGAGACTCATGACTCCCAAATTGTTACTTGTAGCAAAAAGCACCAGTTGATATTCATGACTCCCAAATTATTACTTGTAGCAAAAAACACTAGTTGAGATTCATGACTCCTAAAGTTAATATCTATAACACCACAAAAGGTACTAAAGGTACTTAACACTAGTCTCGCCACATTTATTTCATAGGAGTGGTGGAAGGGCAAGTGGTTTTAAAAAACAAACATTTGTGTTGTTAATTATTGATGTTATCCGGTCACACACGTGTAATGTTTAAGACTCTGCCAATGGTGCTTTTGTCATTGTCATTAATTATGGGGATTTAGATTGCTTAACCAACTAGTGCAAGACTAAACCTTCAACACTATGTGAATAAGCTTTTTTTTTGGGTCTTGTTTTAGGACACTCCATTGGTAGGAGTAAAATCCTTGAAGTTATTATATGGTTGTGTGATTGTCATATGTTTCTAACTATTGCTCTTGATCACTTTATGATCCAAATCATAAAATTAGGAATTCAATATTGATGCGCCCCCAAGTTCCTAGTTAGACTCAAAAAGGGTCTAACTATGTTAAAGAGCGAAAATAATTGGAACTTGGTGCCACTCCCAGCTTCCAGCACTAAAGAGGGGGTGAGAGGGGCGTGCTGAAAGCTCCGAGATTAGACTAGGAAGAGGGACAAGCTATTTAGTTATTTGGTCCTGCATACAAAACCAACCAACAAGTTGGTTAGAACTCATTCTGCACATTTTTGGTGTTGGGACAAGCCACGGGCAACCTTGGACTCATTTGACTCACCATGGCCCGAACTCGGGGAAAGCCACCACCTTCCCTCATATAGTATTCTCTGCGTTTCTCCGCCACACTTGCATCCGAATGGCACTTTTTCCCGAGATTCCCAAAGTGGAGTCCCGAAATTATTTCGGTTTGGACTCCTGAGACTTTGGGCATTCATAACTTCTTGCTCCAACCTCCGATTAGGACGAATCCTAAAGCAAATTTGTAGCTCTCCTTGAGAGCTTTCCAACAATGTGTTGCAATCCACCTGTACACATCGGGATCGGGTCGATTCCCGACTTTTAGTGGTTAGGAGTCAAATTGGTAGTTTGACTTTTGGCCCTTCTTTTGCCTATAACTTGTGATGTAGATGTCCAAATGGCTCATGCGAGGCCATTTTGGACATTTACACTTCAAGACCTTTCCAACGGTATAAAGAACACATCAATGCAAGGTGTTTTGAGCCTTGCAATTGAGTTCTGAGTTTTTGGGAGTCCTGAAGGACTCACAAGTCCCATTTTCGGGAGTGTGAATGGCGACCTCACACTTCCCTCAAAGTGGGGTTGCGACAATTCCCAAGTCCGATTTTTGGGAGTGTGAGTGGCGACTTCACACTTCCCTCAAAGTGGGGTTGCGACACTCTCCCCCATTAAAAGAAAAGGTCAATGTCCTCATTGACACTTAGAAATTTCTCTTTGCAATTGCAATTGCTTTCTTTGGATCCTTGGCCACCAAATGCCGACTTTTGCAACAGGACCTTGCCTCAAGCTAATTTAGGCATCCCCAAGTTTCCAACACTTTCTTGGCAAGTCCAAGGGTATCTCATTAAAAACCCTTAACTTTTACTTCGTCAAAAGAGTAAACTAGCCTAATTGACGAAGCCCTCATTTGGGAAGCCATTCTTTCAACCTTCCCCTCATGAGGAACTCAAGTCAAGTCTAATCTTGACCTAAGTTACTTGACATGATTCCTTTCCCAACCTTGTGCCTTGATCACAATAATCAAGCCTTAACTAAAAGGTTTGCTTATCAAGGTACGAGAAGCGACATTTGGGTTTTGCCAACACCCAAGTCCCAAACTACATGATTAAAGTACGCAAACGGGGTCATGACTTCCCGTGTTAGCTGCCACTACCAACCAACCCTCTGGGATGCACTTAAGGCTTATACATGTCCCCGTAAGCTCACCTTGCTTGCCTCCTCTTTTGGGGTCAAGATTTTTCTTAACCCCAAAGTGGGAGTTCGATTTTGATTTAGGCCTACGCAAGAAGTTCCATTTGTCTAATGCCAACTTGACAACCCTATTTGCACTTATACATTATTCTTGTGATACAATCTTTTGGAAGTTTTTAAAGCCTTTATTTCACTTGCAACTTGATGCGGTACATTTTATGTGATTCCCTGCCCCATTAAAAGAAAGGTGATGTCTTCATCACATTCTACGTATTTTCTTTATCGGTCTAGTGTGGAATTCTTCTATGGCTTTTTGGGCATGTTCCATATCGGATTCATTCACCCAAGATGCCTCTATTGGATGGTATCCTTTCCACTTCACTAAGTACTCCCGCTTTCATCCTCTTAGTTGCCTTGACTTGAGCATGGCCTCCACTTCAAACTCTGGTTCATTATGAACCAAGTTTGGTGGGGGCCTTGAGTTGTGCTCCCGACTAAGCCTTGAGACATCGCGGGCTTCAAGAGAGAAACATGAAATGTAGGGTGAACTCTAAGATTTTCCGGTAGTTCTAATTTATAAGTGTCGGAAAGTTTTTTTTTCCAACATTTTGAATGGGCCCGCATATGGGTCCAAGAACTTATGACTTAAACCTTTGGGTAATCGGAAATTCTTCATGTTCAACCACACTTCATCCCCTTTTTGAAATTTCACCTCTTGTCGGGACTTGTCCGCAAAATCTTTGTACTTCTTGTGCGCCTTTTCCAAGTTGGCCTTTGCCAACTCCCAAAGGCGCCCCCTTTTTTCATCAAGTTGTGTGACCATTGACACTTCCTCACTTGCATCACTCGGAGGTTGTCCATGTGTTGCCCAAGTCATGGGCACAATTGGTGACTTGCCTGTCACCATTTGAAAGGGGGTGGACTCAGTCACGGAATGTTCCGAGTTGTTGTATCAAAACTCGGTTAATTCCAAGTGGTCCACCCAATCTTGTTGATCTGCTGCCACATAATTCCTTAGGAATTGTTGGATCACTAAGTTCACTCTCTCGGTTTGACCATCGGTTTGGGGGCGGAAAAAAGTGCTCATCTTGAGTTCCGACCCCATTCGCTTCCATAAGGTTCGCCAAAACTTGCTTGTGAACTTTGGGTTTCGATCAGAGACTATGTCCTTTAGAAGGCCATGATGCTTGAAAACATGTGTGAAGAACAACTACTCGTTTCTTGAACCGTGGCCTCATCCTTTGTGTGAATGAAGTGTGCCATCTTGCTAAATCGATCCACCATTACCATGATGGCATCAAAGCCCCTTGATGGGGGTAAGCTTACCATGAAGTCCATGGACACACTTTCGCACGACCTTTCAAGAATTGGCAAAGGTTGTAACAAGCCCGCTTGCTTCTTATAAAATGTTCGATTTTGTTAGCAAGTCAAAAAGTCTTCACATACTCTTCTGCATCATCTTTCAAGTTAGGCCAATAGTAGGTTTTCTTAAGGAATGTTGTGGTGCGGTTTGCACCACCATGGCCCGCAAGCGATCCATCATGGCATTCCTTCAAGAGCAACTCCCTTACCCTCCCTTCCGACACATAAAGTCGTTTTTGTTTATACCACAATAGTTCCATTTTGCAAATGGAAGTGGGACTTGGCTCCATTTTGAATGTTTTGCCTTACCTCTTTGGCAAATGCATTTCGGCATTTTGATAGTCGAACTTCCTTTTGAAGTTCTGTCTCTCCCACATACACCACTCCAAGTTGGTGTTTCCGACTCAATGCATCAGGCACTATGTTCTCCTTCCCGGGCTTGTGTTGGATGTCCACATTGAACCATGCCAATGTGTCTTGCCACCTTACTTGTTTGGATGACAACTTGGGTTGAGTGGCAAAATATTTCAAGGTCACATTGTCAGTCCACACCACCACGTCCTTGGAACCTATGTAATGGCCCCAAGTTTTGAGACAATGTATGACCGCCCACATTTCCTTCTCGTGTGTTGGCCACCTTCGCTTCGTCTCACTCAACTTCTTACTTTCAAATGCCACCGGTCTTCTTTCTTGCACTAGGACTCCTCTAATTGCAAAGTCATAGGCATCGAAATGGATCTCAAAATCTTTGTCAAAGCCAGGCAACTTCAACACTGGCGCCTTCACCAAAATACGTTTCAAGGTCTCAAATGCTTCATTGCATGTTCCTTCCCATTCGTAAGTGACGGCGGATTTCTTCAAGAGGTTTGTCAAGGGTGCGGCTATCTTCGCAAAGTTCTTGATGAACTTGCGATAATAGGAAGCCAATTTTAAAAAGGATCTTAAGGCTGGCACCGACTTGGGTGGTTCCCAATCCACAATTTACATGACCTTGTGATCATCCATCTTCAAACCTTCTTGAATTATCTTATGTCCAAGGAAGTCCATTTCCGTCACCCCAAATTCACACTTCTCGAGTTTGGCATACAACTTGTTTTCCCTTAATCTTTGGAACACCTTCCGGAGGTGCTTCGCATGTTCTTCCAAGGAGCCACTATATATCAAAATGTCATCTATGTAGACAACCACAAAGTCATCAAGCCATTCCCGAAAAATGTCATTCATGAGAGTGCAAAATGTGGCGGGTGCATTGGTGAGCCCAAAGGGCATCACCATGAATTCGTATGAACCATACCTTGTGCGACAAGCAGTCTTTTCTTCGTCCCCTTCCACAATCCAAATTTGGTAATATTCCAAACGCAGGTCAATCCTACTAAACACCTTGGCTCCCGAAAGACGATCAAACAGATCATCGATTCGAGGCAAAGGATATCAGTTCTTCACCGTTGCCTTGTTGAGTGCTCTATAATCAACACACATTCTCAACGTCCCATCCTTCTTGTGAACAAAAAGGACGGGTGCCCCATATGGTGATTTACTTAGTTTGATATAACCTTTCGCAAAGAGTTCTTCAAGTTGAACCTTAAGCTCTTTCAACTCCTTATGGCTCATTCTATATGGGGCCTTGGCAGGAGGTGCCACTCTCGATACCACCTTAATCGCATGATCAACTCGTCTTCTCGGGGGCAGGTCTTTGGGCAACTCTTCGGGCATCACATCCGGGAACTCTTCCAAAACTTGCTTTATGCATTTGGCGAAAGTTGCCAACTTGGTGGCTTCCTTGGGCTCACACTCATCCAACACCCGCATAACACACATTATGCCATAACCTCCCACACATTCCTTTTCCCAGGTTTTTTCTAACATGAAATGGATGGTTGATCCACCCACACAAGGCAACTCATGTGCCTTCACCCACACAATCCCACTTTTAGATGGGATTCTAACTAGCCTATTGTGCCCTTCTATGAGCACATTGTTTTGGGTGATGAACTCCATCCCCAAAATGCAATCCATTCCACCCAAGGTGGAAACTAGCAAGTCCACCTTTCCTCTCTAATTTCCTAATTGGAGAAGAACTGCTTTCACTTGAGATGTAATGGGATGGGGAACCCCATCTACGAAGTGCACCTCAATGGGAGCCTTGAGCTCCTCCAAGTGGAGCTCCATCCTTTCGGCGCTTTCCCAGGTTATGAAGTTGTGAGAAGCCCCTGTGTCCAAAAGACATAACACATCCCGTTTAGCAATCTTCCCCTTCAAAAAGATAAGTTGATTGCATTCACCTTGGGCTAGGTTGGCATTGAAGGCGATTACCTTAAAACCCCCATTCCCCACTTTGGACTTGGGATAATCCTTGGAGTAATGCCCCATCTCGTTACAATTGAAGCACGCTGCTTTGGGTTTCACCCCAACGTCTCCCTTGGGTTGGCTCCTTTTGAAAGGAGCCCCCTTCTTCACAAAGTTCCCCTTGGGTTTAAACCCCATGCCTTGGAATTGTTTGGGTTTATCCTTTGTTGGGCTTCCTTGCCCACAATTCCATTCTCCATCATGCCTTGGCTTCTTGTGAAGGAACTTGTTGTCCTTCTTGAACCCAGATTTTTCACTCCGCCCCACATCCGAAAAGCCCTCCACTTTCATGATGGCTTCAGATAGTGAGGAGGGCCAACTTTCCTCAAGCTTTTGTTTGGCCCAAGTTGGAAGTCCCATCACGAATCGGCACACATGGTCCAACTCATGCATGTGTCGGATCTCAAGCATGAGTTCGGAATAAGCCCTCACATATTGCCTCAAGTTTTCATTTGTGGCATTCATAAGGTCACAAAGTTTACACCTCAAGATGTAATCAAAGTTCCTTGGGACAAATTTGGTCTCGACACATTCCTTGAAAAACTCCCAAGTGTAGCCATGGTTCTTCCCTTCCTCTTATCTCACTGTCCTCCACCATGTGGCGGCATAGCCTTTCAAGTAGGACTAGGCAAGCTCCACGGCTGAATGCCGTCCAACCTTGGCGGCATGTAAATAATCCTCCATTTCCGCAAGCCAAGCGTCCACAACCTTTCAGTCACGGGCACCATCAAAATTCTCGGGTTTGGCTGGTTAGAACCTCACATCCTTGGATGCTCCTCCTTTGAGGGTCACAACCAGCTCACTGAAGTCGGGCCTATTCATTTTGAGGAGGACTTCCAATTGTTCCTGGGTGAATAGGACCGAACTCCATTGCTTCTCTTCACTTTCGGGCTCATCTTGGTCCTCTCGGGTTTTTGGTTCCTCCTCCCCAATTGATTTTGGCGGGACTACTCGATCTTCGTTGGGTTCTTCCAACATGGTCTTTTGTGTTTGCTTACGATTCTTCTTGGGCGCCATCCAAAACTCCCAAGAAGTGAACTGAGCTCAACCAGAGCTCTGATACCATGTGACGCGCCCCCAAGTTCCTAGTTAGACCCAAAAAGGGTCCAACTATGATAAAGAGCAAAAATAGTTGGAACTTGGTGCCGCTCCCAGCTTCTAACACTAAAGGGGGGTGAGAGGGGCGTGCTGAAAGCTCTGGGATTAGACTAGGAAGAGGGACAAGTTATTTAATTATTCAGTCTTGCATACAAAACCAACCAACAAGTTGGTTAGAACTCATTCTACACACTTTTAGTGTTGGGACAAGTCACGAGCAACCTTGGATTCACTTGACTCACCATGGCCTAAACTTGGGGGAAGCCACCACCTTCCCCCATATAGTATTCTATGCGTCTTTCCGCCGCACTTGCATTCGAATGGCATTTTTTCCAAGGACCCCCAAAGTGGAGTCCCGAAATTATCTCGGTTTGGACTCCCAAAATTTTGGGTGTTCATAACTTTTCGCTCTGACTTCCGATTGGGACGAATCTTAAAGTAAACTTGTAGCTCTCCTTGAGAACTTTCCAACGGTGTGTCGCACTCCACCTGCACACATCGGGATCAGGTCGATTCCCGACTTTTAGTGGTCGGGAGTCAAACTATTAGTTTGACTCCCGGCCTTTCTTTTGCCTATAACTTGTGCTGTAGATGTCCAAATGGCTCATGCGAGGCCATTTCAGACATCTAAACTTCAAGACCTTTCCAATGGTATAAAAAACACATCAATGCAAAGTGTTTTGACCCCTGCAATCGAGTTCTAAGTTTTTGGGAATCCCAGAGGACTCCCAAGTCCCATTTTCGGGAGTGTGAGTGGCGACCTCACACTTCCCGCAAAGTGGGGTTGCGACAACTCCCAAGTCCCATTTTTGGGAATGTGAGTGGTGACCTCACACTTCCTTCAAAGTGGGGTTGCGACAAATATGATGCACCTCCCATAGGCAAAGAAATTGCATAAGGAAAACAAATATACCTTTAGCAAGTGAATCATTCTAATGAGCATCTTATGGTATGTGTTCACCAATATATGTTATTCAATGCATTATCTTTACATCTCTTGTGTTGGAAATCTTGATGGATTTGTTCTCTTAATGCATTATTTTTGCACCTCATGTATTGCAAATTTTAATGGATTTGTTCATCATCTTTGCACCTCTTGTATTATAAATATTAATGGATCTATTCATTATCTCTATACCTCTTATATTACAAATCTTAATTTGGATCTATTTCCCAATGCATTATTTCTACATCTCATGAGTATAGATCTTGACATCACAAACTTCATGGGTCACGATTTGACAATAATAGTTGTGCAAAATTTGTTTTTCATAGGTTCCTATGGAATAGACATGGATGTCATTCATCTACTTGTATTGTTTGAACATCAATGTCATGTGCATTGTTTATACACAAATGTCATATGCATGTTTGTATTGTTTAGACACAATTGTTGAATGTCTATTTGTGTTATTTACACACAAAAATCATGCACTTTGTTTAAATAATGCATGACATTCATGTTTAAATGATACAAACCCATGAAATACCAAATTTTGCATGAATTTGGAATGGACCCATGAAGCCTATAAATTTGTGACAAATGGATCTATTCTAACCATGTCCTAGTATATTTTTTTTCATTCTTTCTTTCCTTTAAGAGTTTTGGTTGGGATTTTTGGATTTCTAACATTTGTGCTCATGTTGTTCATGTTTCAAAATCTAGCAATGGGAGGCCACAAAACCTACTATTTTGGTGATGTTAACTATAAGGATAGTGCATCACCACTTCATTTTGAATGGATTGCCCATGTCAGCTTTTATAGTTGGAAATACTACTTAATGTTTTAGTACCCATCAATTTCCATTAGTTTGTTTATCTCATTGGCCCAAAAATCAGGTACTTGCATTACCTTGTTTTCCATCTTATACTTAGATGACCATTTGCAAATTTTCTAATTGTATTATAGTTGATAGATAGAAAATTTTAGCCATGGATATGTAAGAAAATCATGAGGCTTACTAATACAAGATAATTTGTTTATTGATTTAAGCATTGCTTGTGATGGTGGACTAAACTTGGTTGGGAAGACAAAACAACCTTAACAAATGTCAAAATTTAGAAGTGTTCAAGGGCTACAATCCAATGGCTTGAATAAATTGTAGTAATTAGAATTTTGTCAGTCAAGACTAATAAATGACCTTATAGCCCATTTGTGGGCCTTTGCAATTTTCTCATTTGTGAGAAATTTCAATTTGATTCAATTTGAGGAATTTAAACTTGCATGTTTCATGGCTTATGGTTTTGATATTCAAATTATACATGTCAATTTGCATCATTTAATTAAACAATTTGATAATTGAATACTTTCATTTTGTAGCCGAATTTTTCATACAAATATCACATGAGTAATATGTTTAAGAAGAAATCACAAAAGTAATCAATTTTATTTATTTATTTATTTATTCCATTGGGTTTTATGCACGATTTCTATTTTGCCTAAACTTAGCTAATGAGATATAACAACAAGTTGGGCAATGGGAAAGATATTCAACACTGGCACTAAAGAGCCGGATTTCAACATATGCCCACCCCAAATATAGAGGCACAACAAATAATGAGGTGTTGCTCTTCATTACCTATCCCATATGCTTTGCGCAACATGATGGCCTTTTTACCTACATAAGTTGGCCGAATAATTTATGTTTCTTTAGGCGGTCCCTTCAAAATCACATATGTGTTTGATCATCGGTGTGTCAAATTTCAATTGGCAGGAAAACAAGGTTTGCCTTGGGAAGCACCCCAACATACTTTTATGGGTAACATTATGGCCTTTCATATCTTTCAACCTCTATTTTGAGCATAAGATTTAAATTTCAAGATTAAATATTTATAATGGATTTCATTAGACATAAGATTAAAATTCTAAAATTATTCGGCTATTATTGTCCAATAAATGGGCTAAACTAATTTTAAGCATTAGATTCAAATCTCATAGTATCAAATTTTGTAATCAAATTTTATTAGATTGTTATAAGGTAGTAGGTGGCATGAACTATATATTTTCATGGGTGTATGTACACCTTTCTCATATAATGTGTTAGCATCTATGAACCCCAACTTTGAGAACAATATCAAAAACATACGAGGGCTTGAACCCTAATGCATCTTTTGCATGTGTACATGTACAACTTTATCATATATTGTGATGTGGGGTAGGTCAAAGGGATGGTTGAATCATCCAAAATGGTCAAGTGATGGAAGTAAATTTAATGGATCATGGGTTGGCCACCTAGGCATAGATGAGGAATTAATATCCTATGGAAAATATCTTATGGAACATGTAACAACAAAATTTTCCAAATGTTAATTAAGAGATGTAGGACGATTAATTGTTTGTATGGGCCTCTAGTAGGGTTTCAATAGTTCTAGCTTTAACTTGCATATATCTTTAAAAACATGGGAGAGGAGATAAGGTTTACATATCATGTGTTAGTTGCACAAGGGATATCAAATTCATAGAGGAAAGAATTTTCATTTGTTGTAGCAAAGAGATGTTAGGGGCTTCACCTCTATGCCATGCATATGGAGGGACATTGTAGACCTTATGTGATCTACATTATAACCATGCATGATCAAGAAACACAAGATTGCAAAGATCATATATATTCTTGTGATGTCACTCATACATCAAACCTAGGTAGTTATCTTTGCAGGACCATGAAGGCACTATATGCATTTGCTACTTGTTCAAAACATTAAGGTCAATAAATTCACCTTCCAAATTTGCGATCTTGGTATATGCAATATGTGTTGCCTCATACATGTAATTAATCAAGAAATTACAATATTCAACTTTTTGTAGATAAAAGGTTAATCTTTAACTCAATGGGGACAAACCATAAGATATTATGACCAAACCAATTATATCGATTATGGGTTTACATGGAAGTCCTTGATCGAAAATGGGGAGTTGAAATTGATTTGTGTGACTTGAGGGACTAATGATGACATGATATTGATGTGCTTTAGGTCTAATATGTTCTTGTTTTTTTTTTTTGTTAGCATGGTGCCAAGTTCTATCTCTCCAACAAGGTATCAAAAGACAAACTTTGGGGT
>Ga0209611_10001297_pt1 | contig 42017 bp, 19 predicted proteins | sample S1TSphgellanicum_3_FD_187693 | JGI IMG/M metagenome (GOLD analysis project Ga0209611, IMG submission 187693) | Host-associated microbial communities from peat moss isolated from Minnesota, USA - S1T2_Fc - Sphagnum magellanicum MG (SPAdes) (version 2) | ecosystem: Host-associated > Plants > Peat... | reverse complement strand
GGTGCAGCCCCCGAGCGTTGGAACTATAGCCACAACCTAATGCCATCTATGCTTTGTTTCCATAGGGATACACAGTCTAACCATGAGTCCTTCACAAATACTGCAACACCACCACTATGCTTCACTGTTGCTCTGATTAAGCTCATGTCACATACGGGGCGTGGATTGTGTAAACACTAGAAACCAGGCATATGCAGTGGTGTTTCATCAGGGAACAAGTGTGTTTCAGTTAATGCAACAACATTTGAGTCGTTAAACAATCTCTCTATATGTAAACTGGTACTTAGCTTCGTGTTTGTCCCCCCATGGATGTTCCACAGGGAGACTCGTAACACTCTCTGGTCCTAGCGCCCCTAGTGTTGCGCCATGACTTTGATGTCATTGATGTAAAGGTCTGTGCCACGCTAGTAAGCTTTCTTCTTTTCCGCTTTGGCCTTCTCGAACATATGCCATGATGCCTTCTTTTGTTCTTGCTGCTGTTTGGTCAAATCCTCTTCTAGGCCCCAACGGGTACCTTTCAGAGCTACACGATTTTTACAAACAACTTTTCTATCCTCAGCTGTAGCAAAAGTAACAAGTACAACTCGTGTGCGTCTAGTCCCAAGCTTGGTCTCCACTCTCTTGCTGAGGGGCTGGCGCACTACTACCACAGCCTTGATGGCTAGCTTCATTTGTCCTTGTAAAACCTGGCTATTGACTTTATCTAACAGTTGTTGTGATGTCTCACCTTCTGTTTCGTCAAATCGTATGATACGTGCATTACAGGCACGTGTGGAGCGTTCCCTGGCCTCACCTTGGTTGACAAAGTTGTCCATCTGTTTGCCCATCTTCTTCACAACGTCCACCCACTTTCCCCCTGACTGCTCCACCACCTCCTTAACAAGTTGTTTTATAACCTCATTGTCATGACTAGCAATAGGAGCTGTTTGTTGGGCTGCTGTGATATGTTCCAGAAAGTTATTGGTGACCTGTTCAAAGATTTGTTGTGACTGTGTAATTTGTGCTTTGATCTTCTTTAGAGCACGTTCCAGCAGCGTGTTGAACTTGTCATCGTTATCATTTTGCGCCTTTTGGCTTTTCTCAGACTTCAGGCTAGGTGTTTCAAAAAAATGGTCAACAATTGCTAGATGTTGCTCTACCTTTGTTTTTCGTGACAGGTTGTAAAGTGCACAAACGGCTTGGGCTTGATGCGACAAGTGATTTAGCTTTAATAGTAAGTTTTGAGAAAACTGTCAAATCGGTAGAAAACTAGTAGAAAAACTGGCCAAGACAATAGAAATTCAAAGAAACTTCCTCTGCTATTGGATGTAACCTGGCACACGTAAGAGAATAAATGGCGAATTTGGAGCTGTACACTCCTGTTGTGGTGGGTGCGACTCCCAAGCACAAGGCTAAATTTTGCACCAGTCCGCCAGAAAATAAAAAAACACTAATTTCTCATGAACCCAGAGAATGTGTCAAGCGCTTAGAAGTTCATTAGTCGAGATTTTGCCTCGAGATGGTGAAATTACAATAATATAACCAAAGTTAAACCAAAATGACATTTTTGTATATTGCTTCTTAAAGCATAACCAACTCGTTATTAATATATATGAAGAGGTCATTTAAAACTTGCATGGTTACAACTTATTTGTGCTTTGCTTTATGTCCAAAAATAAATTCATATCTAAGGTTGTTAAAACAAATGCAAACCAATTGAAGCAAACCAATTGGACATTGAATTGATTAAAAACACAAATGCTCAAACGCAATGGTCCAAGACATAACATGCTTGAATCATTGTTTATTAACCTTGAAGGTCTCAGGCGGGCTAGAGTATAGTAAAAGAGGTCACTTGTTTGCTTAATGAATTTTCTCTAGAACCAATGAATACAAGAGAGTTCGGATGAAAACTTATTTAATGCCATGAATAAATTATATGCATGTGTCATGCAAGATCATTTTCTGGATGTGCCTTCTTTTGTGCCACAATGAACAGGATTAAATTAAAATTTTGATAAATTGAACATATTAAGAACCTCTAACGTGGACATTGTTCAAAGTTTTTCAAAAAACATTCATATACTGTGACTCAAAAACTATGTAGTTTAAACTTTGTGGGTATCACGAATCCAATTAAAACGAGTAATTTCTAACCATATAAATTCTTTTAAACTGGATTCTCACATACTTTATAATGCAATCTGTGAAATATTAAAATTTAACCTACAGTTTGACCTTGTTGACCATCGTCATCTCAGTTCAATGTCTTGATTTCGGTCTGAATCATGTGCAGTGTGGAGCACCCTTTCATTTAATGGCGAAATATCATCAGAAAGAAATACTCAAAATCAACAATTCCAATTTGAAGTGAGTTTTGAACATTCTCATCACCAGAAGTGAAATGATAATATAATAATAATTTCCATGTTTTATATTTGGTTTTCAGTAAGTAGTCGAAAATATAGAAGGATGATTAAAGATGTGAACTTTGTATCTGATTTATAGCCAGATTTGGTTAAATCTTCCTGGGGATGATGGCCACGTTGGCTGCATCACAAAAAAGTTAAAATACTGTCAAGGAAACTTTTCTAACTATGGAAGCCTGGAGGGTTCAATTTGATTGTGAACTAATGTGAAAAACTCAGGTGAAACTTGTTTGGCAATGGTTGAAAGAAAGTGGAATAGAGATGGAAGCTTAGTGTCTCTTTTGGAGACTAGGGCTCAAAAACTTCAAATTGATAGGTGTGGAGACCAATTTGGCTACTGGTGGCGCAGAAAACCAAGCAGTGTGCTCAAGACTTGCCTGTATGTGAACACGACCCATCCAAAATTGTCCTAAGGGTGGACTGTTGGGGGTTGCAAGTTGAGCAACCCAAAAACTGAAAATCAAGGTCATATGAAACCAATAGCTTTTGAGCAATTTGGACTCAAGGTTTTCAATTTTACTTAGAGAAAACCAAATTTGTGCCTGAAATCAAGCCTATGGTGGGTCACACAACAAAGTGATTGTGAAAAGGCATAACTCACAAGTGTGCCTCGTAAATGGGCTCAACATGAGCAGGGAAACCCTAGAATTTTTGTGGAAAGGACTTCAAATGAATGCATCAAGACAATAAAATCTTGCTCAAGTGGTATTGATTTAACAATAATGTAAAAAGCCCAGGCCATGGGTTTTACCATGGGTAAAGACTTGTCGCATTTCTATTTTTTATTTTTTGCCCCAGTGGGCATCACTGGATAACCATTTTGAAAAAAAGTGTTTCAGAAAACATAATGCCCACTCCTGCAGGCATTATGCTTTTCAAGGATCTGGCGTTATATTTTTTTGAAAGGCTCACCCTTCACACGGGCAAAATTATCCTTTTTAACATGCCTTCCTAACTAGGAGGGATATTATTGTACTATTGTGATTCATATGTTTACGGTAGTACATTGTAAACAATGAAAACCAAAGAAATTCAGCACTGAACCCCATTCCCCCAAAGGAAAAAAAACCTAGTCCTCTTGAGCGCAGATGCTCATTAATTAAACAAAATTCCTCTTCCTAACTATGTTCATCACTTATTTTTATCTAGCCTAATACCCCCTTCCAAGAGATGGGGTACATATTACACTAGGAAAATATGATGAAGTATTTATGTTTTATATAGTTTGGGCATCCAAAATGTGGAAGAAAATGATTCTATATTTAATACTAGTTCAAGATTTGACCAAAACAAGTTAGGTGTAGGGTAGTATCACCCATCATTGATCAGTTGATGGTGGATCAGGCCACCCCTCTTCCTTCCTTGAGGGGTTTTTTTCTACACACTTTCAAAATGTTGGCCACATTTATCCCTCAAAAGAGCTTGGTCATGGGTGTGGGGTGTAAAAACTGAAACAAAAAGAGAACATCAAAACCTTGCCTTTATTTTGTGATGGGTTTTCTTCGTGTTCACTGTCAGGAGTTTGGCATGTTAGTTAATAGAGTGCACAAAAGTTGCACATTGGAGGACATATATTCACAAGTTGGGTATTTTTTTTGACCCCTTACTTTGTGGAGGCATATCTCACTTGGTTTCAAAACCAAATACAATTTTGTAAATGGCTATAGGAATGCTAGGTGAGGGTCAGTCTAGGTGACTGTTTGGAGCTCCAAGCCTGAAATTGACAAGAGAACAACGGCCAGCTCTTCCTGTCATTAAGTGTTCACCCAACAGCCTGTGACCAAACACATAAGAAAATGTTTATCTTTTCTTGGAACTCATATGTTGATTGAGTGCTTAAAAAAGGTTTCAAAATTTCCAAACTTTTATAAAACTACTCTGTAATAGGATGGGTTCTAAGGTCCTCGCTTGTGTGGCCTGACATTAAACCCATAATCAATCCCTCAACATGTGATCCAGGAAATGGAAAGAAATGTTGTACTAGTAGTTGATTGGCAATATATTGTTGTAGGGTAAGTGGACATTGCAAGTTCTGAAGCTAAGTCAGCAAATAAAAATAATGCAAATACCATAATTTTGGCAAAGATGAACGTAAGAGTTCATACATACATTTTACTGTCAGTGAGGCCAAAGGCAAATCTTTTTTTAAAAAAATTATTACGAAATAATGAAAATTAGATTTTAAGGGTAAAAGGTTAAGTGAAAAATTTATTTTCAATATTAATTTTCCTTTTCTCATATAATAAGAACCTAGTATATGGTCATTTTTCTGTGTGGTTTCTTAGTACAATACATCTAGCAAATCCAGATATGCGCAACTTCTATTATTTTCAAAATTCATTTACGATGGCATAGCCTAACTTATAAATCTGAACTATTGTATGACGTTTTGCAAATAACATTATTACACCTCCATAAAGGAGCATCAAAGTTCCACATAACACCTTTCATTTTAGATTTCATTGAAGATTACCAAAATACCACCTACTTTTTCAAAAGGGTTCAAATTGGCAAAGATGTTTCACCAAATTGCAATATAAATGATTTTAACCACTTCACACTACTTCATCATATGGTGGATAAGATGAAAAGCTGACTCTAGAAATGCTACATATATATTAATGTGTATGATTAAGGTATAATGATAGTGTATTGTATACAATCAACTATGTCTTTCATGGTGGGAACATGTCATGTCATATCCTAGGATGTCTCAGAAGATTATGCACAAGGATCATAACATTGATGTCTTCCTCAATAGAATATCAAAACCAGCCTCTCCCAATACAAAGCATTGGATGAACGATGGTATCACATGTGGGATATGTGTAATAAAGAGGCTCCCCCATCCCCACCCAAGTGGACAATTGTGGAACACAAATTTGACCCCGTTGCATTTAAGTGGCCATAACATGGTATGAAATTTATGGATATAATTTTTCAATTCTTACACAATTTCATTTGTAGCTGGCCTTCTTTAGAGATCGAACACCTCATGTTCGAATTCTAAAGTGACACAACGAACTATTGTGAGAATCTCAACACCCACTTGGCTATTAGCTCACAAGTGAGGTAACAATGTGAGCTGTCATTGGCCTTATTTTTTTCATAACCATACTGCTTATCGGATGAAAATATCATAATTGCTCTCTTCATGGATGAAAACAACATTCATCAGACATTCATTTCAAAGATTTATTTAATGACAATAATGATGAAAGATAGGTATGAAATGAAAAGCCCACAGTACTAAAAAGTGATTGATATGTTTTTCAACTGACTTAGTATGGCAGGTCAGCTCAACCCTCACAAGAGTTAGTGTTGACTGGTAATCAGCTCAAGCCCACCCATTACCAGAAATAGGGGTGACTATTTCTGTCAACTAATGGCCTCTTGCCGGTTACCTAGTCCAATGCTATCATAAAGTCCCCACCGGCTTTGTCTTGTTAGGCCATAATACCAACAATATGCTAATGGCTGTGTGGGCGAGGATTGACCAAATCGAATGGGACTTTGTGGAGCTCCCAAAACCATAAACTTGCAATCATACATGTGAACGTGTTGTTCATTGGGCTGCAACACTTACTGCCCACCAGGATGGACCCTCCAATGGCTCAGCGTCCTGGTAATACCCTTGTTGTACCCGCAAGCATGGGCTGGGCTGAGCCCAATCCAGTACGTAACCCAGTAGGAATGCATTATTGTGGAACATCCAATCACAATCCTGACATCTGAGCCATTGGTTGACACGGATCTTATTGAGGCACCATATTGTTATCTGCCAAATCATACCATTACAAAAAGGATTATTTGCGCCATGTGATTCTGATTCATAATCTGCCTTGGAGAGTGGAAGAATAATCGTTACCTTTTGTGTAAGGTAAAGCCCCAAGGTCAGGGGCATTCCCAAAATAATGTGGCCAAGGATGAAGCTGTGGCCACAAGTCTGACCCCCATTTGGGAATGTCCTCCACCCTTGGGCTTTTTACAAGTTATGAAGCTTGAGGCAAAGGTTATGAACCTAAACATTAGAAGATCAAAATGCATAGGAGGGGGAAGCGTTCTTATGGCTACTACTAGGAGTGGAAGGATCTGACTCCTCCTACATGTAGACATAATAACCCTCCCTTTCTTAAGAAGTAGGTGTAGTAAGGTCCCTCCCACTCTTAAGGAATAGTTGTAAGAACCCTCCTCTTTTCTGAGAGGGATATTCACGGATACAAGTTGCTCTCCAAATATTCTAGAAATTTTCTTTAATATTTTAGGGTGAAATGGTTAGTTTTGTTCATAAGCATTGGCAAAATGATATACCAGATACATATTTGCACATAATCCAATGAGAGGGAGCAGTCTCAGGTATATAATATCAGTCTCTGGACTAGTATATACATGTTTGCTGCATAGGTGGAGGAAAATCTGCTGCTTCCTCATCTTCAGACACAAGATTGGTGCTTTTGAAAAACAATGCACCTGAGCAGGAAGCATTTATATGTATACTGTCTACAGGGTACTAGGGCTCTTAAGTTGCTGAATATGTGAATGAGATGCATCTCAAGCCCAATTGCCAACACGTAACTTCTGGAGGTTGCTATAAGAAGAAGAACGAATCTCCATAATTGAAGGTATTATTGAAGGTATTAGAACAAATGTTTTCTTTTCAGTTTTTCTTGAAGCATTGATTCAGCATTAATTAATGATACCTTTTCAGAAAATTGTGTCAACTGTTGAAAACTGGTGACAAACTACCCCAACACTAAGAACTACATCTTAATCTGGTGAACTTTTTGAATTTTCTAACAAAAAATGAAAAACGTCAATTTTTTCTTTTAAAGTAGAAATTTCTCAGTGACAATTTCTTCTTCTTCTTCTTTTTAATTGCCACAAAATCACTGATTAAAGCAGGTCTACCGGCAGTAGTAAAATAGCTTGTACACTTTAATTTAGATAAATCGAATGTGAAAATAATGTGATAATGAGTTTGGACCAGTATTTCATTATAAGAGAACTTTCAATCATGGTTTTGACACTAAATTGTTTTTTGTTACATTCTCTGGCGGTAGTTTTGAGCTTCATAATTGTAAACCCTGCTATTCTAGTTTTGGCACACATTTTCAAATTCAAGAATCTCAGGGCATGTTTTGAAAACCAAGTCAGGTTTTCATGTACACACTAGATACTCCCCAGGCTATATTGTATAGGTATGAAGTTTTGCAACAAATCAAAACTAGAGATTGCATAGGTAGAGAGTTCTACAAATAATTAAAACAGATCAAATATATAAAAAGTTCAGTGTCTTTTACCTAGAGAACGTGAACCTGTGTTGAAGATTTGTTTTCAAGGTTCCAGTTTGGGTACCAGTTCTAGCCTAAGGCTATTTCCACAGTCTCATTCGTGTGCCAGTTCCACCAAAAGGATTTCAATATAGATCACAATAACCTAAACCCCTGGGCCCTGGATTTGATTTCAAACTGGAGAACCTGCCAACACTGGATTGGACCTCAAAATCCACGGTTCAGATGTGATCAGCACAGTAGAGGCCCAAATAGGGGGCTGTCCATGGAAGTGATCTTATGGGTCATTCATTACTTCATTCAAAGAGCTGCAGCAGTAAAAAGTAGCATTAGGCAATGTGGCCCTTGTCTACTCTTTGAGTTCCATACTTTGCCCTCTGGTATGATGCCCCTTCGCTGTGAATGATGGGAAATTTCATTATCAGTTGATTATGAGCAAATACATCCTGGGGAAAATTATAAGAGTTGAAGCCAAGTGGTTTTGATAGCGCCTCAAATTTGCAGGCTGCTGGAATGCAAGGTGATGTAATGTCACCTACAACTCCGTGAATCTAAAAACCCAACGCTGTCCTGCACCTCTCCTGTTGGAACGAATGCCATACTCTGTGAAACGGTGGGAGTGACAGTTGACAGGACAATGATGAAAATCAGAATCCAATATTTCCCCAATTGCTTTTGTCTCAATTCAAAGTATCCTGGGTCGCTGCAGGACTAAGGACATCCTTGTACTGTGGGGAAACTACCAAGGAAGTCAAATTCGCCATGTTTTTGGAAGGGTAGTAGCCTGTACCAGATCGCAACAATTTTGGGCTAAGACACTGACTAAACAGGATACTGGGAGGAAAGCCTAGAGACCTCATGAATATCTTGGACAAGTTTTCGAAAACAAACTTCAAACTGGATTTATTCATCCTTCTCCAAATGCAATCTCCACATAATGAACCTCTCATGTGCAACTCCTTAGGAGTTCATCAACATCATTAGCAATTTAATAGGTGTTGACAAGCTATACAAATTTCATTCATGTAAGGTGTTTGTACCTTAGTAGCTCACAAAGGTTCACATGTGGTACTAATGTCTATACAGTGTTGTGTGTGTAAATGGTTTAGAACTTAGACTCCATCAAAAAGTTAAAAGTTTCTAAAAAAAATTTAAACCCTAACCAAGTTTAAAGAAATTGGGGGACTTCACAGTGGCCGAAGGTCATGGGCACCCACTAGTTTAACTTTAAACATAGAGCATGAGACATGTAAATGTAAAATTGTGTAAATTTATTTTATGTTGTCTATGTAAGTGTAAAACAAATACATTTATAAGAATTTATACAACTGTGTGAAACAGTGTAAAAAATGTGGTTTCTATTTGGAGACTTCTAGGGGGAGAATTTCATAATTTTTTTGTGATAGGCCAACCAAATGGTCTATTGCAAAGAAAAAAACCCATCAAAACATTTGTGATTTGGGATGCACCCACAATTAATTTAATTAATTAATATGAATCACAATGAGTACAATAAATACCTAAACTCTTGTAAAAGTTACAATGAATAAGTTACTCAATAATAAAAGTTATTATTGAATGTTACTCATATAAGTAATAACAATAATAATAAAAGTTGTACTCAAGCAATGATTAGGGGCAAAATATGCATTCAAGATATTTTTTGAAAAAACACCACCATAGGTAGTCCTATATTGGTAGAAAATGTTTAGGGAGTACCAAAGTATCATGATTTTTTTGAAGGGCCAATCAAAGTGACCCATTGCAAAAAAATAAAATTGAGCTTTGGGATGCATTCACAACCAACTAATATGGATTTGCAAGAAGGTATGGTCACTAAAGGTATATAGTATATACATTTAACACACCCCAAAATATTTACATGGAATCATGTGAATGTATTTGACAAATATTTACACTAGCCTTGTGTAGGTGTACAAAAACAAATTATACATGACAACAATATAAGTGTAGTTATAAAAAGTTCAAACCGTATACATAACTATTGACACTTACGCACACAACACTAGTTCTATCCCCTTTACAAGTAGAATTTTTAAAGTTTTGAACAAAAAAGTTCAAGGATTGTTGTGAAAGAAGAACTTTTTAGAAATTATAAAATTTAAGGATTCCATTACAATAATAATGAATTCAAAATATGAATCAATATTTCCATCAATGTTGATGGTGAGGATCATCAAAAATTAATGCACTATCTTTTCTAATTAGGACTTAAAATTAGCATCAATAGAAAATATTTGAGGATCTGGATTGAAAAGATTTAAAACAAAGATTAATCTCATCGAAAAAGAAAGATTGGTTTTACCCCTTATTGTCTTTTTAACTTATTCATGATTGAATTCTATTACAACAAAACAATGGTTTTTAAACTACTCGTATTTTGTACAAACATAGTCAAAAGGAGCCACCCAATTGAATGGACACTCCTTAAAACTAAATTTTTGTGTGTTTCAAAGATTACAAGTGAAGCATAATAATTTGGATTGTCATAATTTTTTTGGGAATATTTTTTATTAATTGCAAAGTTTACATGCTCTAAGCTTAACACAAACCAAAGTGTTTTTGCATGTTTAAAGCACTTAAACATCAAGAGTGAACAATCCTTATTTTTTTCAAATGTTTGTTTTTACCAAACGTGCACCATTCCTTCTAAAAATTGAAGAAGATTTTAACCTTGATTAATAGAAAGGCAAAAGGATTTGAATTGATAATTTTTTTTTAATAACCCATTTGAGCACATTTGGTTTTAAAATGTTTTTGACGCTGAAAATTATGAATTTAAAAAATATGTCTTTAATAAAAGTTGTTCATATTTATGTGATAAAAGGCATGAATGCATAATACACATGATATGAAATCAACATGTAGTCAAAATGTATTGATATCTAAAATGTAGTGTTAAATGGGTTATCCGAAATACAAAATTTAAAATTATAACCAACACAAAAACAACATGTGTCATGTGCAATCCGTGGAAAAAAACATTTATTTTGGTGCCCCTATTCCTTTGATCACATTTTCACCCTATTGCAATTAAATTGATTATAAAGTGAAGGTTATTAATAAAAAATGATTTGATTATGTTCATTTTGATTCACATTAAAACTAAGGATGTTTGTTATGATTAATAAAAAATTTAATTAATCAAATCAAAGAAAGTGTTGTACATGTGGTGGATGCGATGTTTAAGTAAATTTCTTAATGGTGAAATAAATATTTTAATTTCACATGTGAAAATAAATGAATTTTATGTAATAAAAATTCACATAAGCATAAGTATGCATATATGATTTTTCAATCATTTTTTTGTGAATTTTATGTGAAAATTATTATTTTTTGAAAATAATTTAATTGTGAAACCAATTTTTTTTTTTACTGAAAATCACATGTAATTAAAAACATAATTTTTGAATTTGATAGCCCAAATCAAAATTTAAAAAATAAATTTGAATGACTTTTAATCTCTAAGTTACATTTTGAAATTTAAATTGTAATTAGTACATGTCCTTAATATATTTATTAAATTTTTTAATGTAATTTCATGTACTAACATAAATTCATTTCATGATGTAACTGAATGAAATTAATTATTGTCACTATTAATTTTTTGTAGTTGAAAATTCAAAATAAAAAAATGACTTTTCTTGTTAGTCATTAAACAAAAGAAAAACATTAAAAACATGTGACAAAATTACATTTATCTTAATGCAAAAAATTTGAATTATATACAAGTTGAATTCCTTGTAGTGACATCTTAAAATTATGAGTAACATTATTAAAATCAATAGGGGTGCATGATTAAAAAAAGGAGAAAACAAGTATAAAGAAATCAAGGTTAGACAATGATGGGATGTAGTTTTAGAAATGGTTTTGTGAATAAATAAAAAAAACATTTTTATTTTAAAAATCATATCAATCTAATTAAATCAAAGTTAAATTTCCAAGTTCTTTGACCTAATGATAGTTCAACATTTTTTTTGAAAAACATTAATAATATTTTGTTTTGTTTTATTCTATTTATCTATTTATTTATTTTTTAATCATTTTTATCATTATTAATATGACAAAAAATACTATTTACATACTTGTTGCAAAAGATGAGTGACATTTCACCTAGCACTTTAATCAAGTTAGTAACTCCAAAACTTAATCACATTTCTATTTAAAATAGCTTCATTGATTTAATTATAACCAAAATTGTTTGTTGTTCAATGATTTATTATTTGGTAAAAAAAATGCAAAAAACATGTTTTGCTATAATAATAATTTGATGGAATCATGTCATGGATTCATGCATGGAACTTTAACTTGCAAAGAAAACATTCAATATCATGATGTTCCATCATGGAAAATGACCATGCATAAAGAATATGAACTTCATTGTTCAATAATAAGGCCCTAGAATTAATGCCAATATTGAAGAAAAGAATAGTTGTTCATTGTATATTGGTTTACAAACTCAAATACAATACAAATGATTGCATTGAATGATATTTATGGTGTTTGCAAGTTAGAATTTTCATAAAATCAAACACCATAGCATTTTTTCCCACTCCATTGTGGATTATAATGTGTCTTGAGTCGAAATTGTTTTGTGCTTTATGGAAAGGGACTCAAACATATGATTCATATGTAATTTACTCAAATGAATTTTTATTATTATTTTTTAATTATTTTCTTACACCAAATGGGGGATTATTGAATATGCATGATCTTCGTCATAATCATACATTAAAAATTAATAAATGTACTCACCATGATCATAGTTTGTAATGACAAATTCATGTATTAATGGGCCACTTCCATACATGTCATTAAAAAATTCAAAATAAGGGTTTTCAAACCATTTCAAAATGGCATGAAAGTGTGGGGGTCTTTGAATTAACAATGCCAAAATTGAAAAACCCAATAAGATCCATAGTTACACAAATTTTATGAAATTTTCATTTCTTTCCATAAACATTGTATCTTGAAATGTTCACCATTAGTTACTTCTTGAAAAATATGATGTTTTTATCCTCAAATAGTAGTGTCATATCAAAATACACTACAAATATTTACTTTTAAGGAAACCTAACTTTTTTGGTCCACTTTGGCTTGCAAATGCTTTTTAAGGCTTAGTTACTATCAAAATAGTTGGTATATTAGACTGTACAACATATTTTCCAAAAAATACAATTATATTTGAACTTTTTTGTGAGTGTAGATTATCAATAAAATGCATATTCATCAATTTCACATGTGGGTGCAAATGAGATATAGTGAGTCAACATGATTCCTTTAAAAAAGGATTGCATGTATTTTTTTCTCAAAAAAACTTTTTCATACAAATGAATTTTGGAATAATTTTTTTTTGCAACTTGTTATAATAAATTTTTATAATTGTCCAAGTACATAACATGTTTTTTTTTGGTCATATTTGAATAAACATGAATTTTTGAAAATGTCCTAATTCTTTGTAAATTTAGTGGTTTGTTTTTTAAAATGATAATAATATCAAATCACAACCATTTTATTTATTTTTACGTTTATATGTTTTCTTGTATAATAAATTATTAAAAAATTTAACACGTCATGTACATTTTACCGCATTTATGTGTGGTAAAGGACTTTTGAAATTCTAAAATTCTGGATTAGTTTTGGAAAGTTCTTTGAATTTTTAAAGTTTTAGAATTCCACATATTTTAAGGTATGGGTTTTTAAAAATGTGATAAATAGGTATTTATCTTCTTAAATTTTTTGCCATCAAATGTTTCAAATTATATGAGTCCTTTTAATAGTCCTTTATAAAATTAATTCATGTCTAATGCCATAGGTTTTCACTTTCAAAGGTCGTAAATTAAAATTTAAACTTAAAATTTCATCAAATGGATTTTTGGTTTGAATTCCTTAACATTCATATGAATGAAAAAGCAACAACTTGCCATGATTGCCATGGCTTCAAATGGCAAAACATAAATATTTATCCTATTTTGATTATTTTTCTTTATGGTCTAATGCCCTTTTTGGTTCATTGAATTGTGACTACACCCATGTGCATTATTTTCTTTCAAAACTTAATAAAAGACATGTGGACATGACACGACTTTAAAGCCATGTGGGGTGAAATCATGGTCAAAAAAGCAAGGGGTGCCAAGGTAAAAGTCCTTTTTCAAGGACTACACATTACACGTGTCATTTTTGCATTGGTTTATAACTTAAAATTTTGTATTTCAAATACGCCATTTAACAATGCATTTTAAATATAATTACATTTGTATTACAAAATGATTTTACATCTTGGATATTATACATGCATGTCTTATATCACATATACATGAACAACTTTTGTTAAAACCACATTTTCAAAATCCATAATTTTCAGGGTCAAAAACACTTTTGAACCAAATGCACTCAAATGGGTTATAAAAATAATTTTCATTAATTCAAGTCATTTTGCCTAGTCATTTTAATGATTACGGTTTTTTTATTTTCTTATAATAATGAAATTCCATGTCATCATTAACTTTGGTATGATGTGTAAAATGCATGCCATTTCAACTTAGTTGTTTTATTCAACTCAATGTTACAAAAGATGCCTTGATGGATAGTGACATGTGTCAAAAATCTATAAACACATTATGACTCACTACACATGACCAAAAATCAACTTAGTTTAGCCCATGTAACTAGCGTAGCCAAAAATCAACCTAGCTTAACTTAGCTAAACTAAGCAACCTAGCTTAGTTCACTTCACCAAAAATAACCTACCCTAACTTAGCTAGGTTAGCTACCTATGTTAGGCAACCTAGGTTACCTAACTTAAGCTAGGTGGCCTAAATTAAAAACAAACCTTGAACTCCTAGCCTAAAAACCTAGATTAGGGTACCTAACCTAAGTCAAGTGGCTTAAGTATTATAGGTTGCAAGAGTGAGGACTTGAACTCGTCACCTTCACTTTGGAATTCAAGTCCTCATCCATTACACTATGACATTTTTTTATATTAATTATACTTAACACAAAATTATGAAGTTCAAAAGTTTTAGCCTTGAATTACCCTTGGCCACCCTAGGTTGCCTAAGTCAACCTACCAACCTATCCCAAACCTAGACCTCCCTAAGTTGACTTAAGATGAACTAGTTTGTCAACCTACTTACTAAACTAACAGAGGTTAACCTAGGCATTATTAAGCTAAAACAAACTTAGGATAATTATGTCACATTTAATTGGGTACAAACTTTTTAAGGTGTACCAAAATTTATCACAATGTCACCGTTTTCTATCTTTTTTACCTAGTCTTTCTTTACCATGTAAAGACACATTTATGGATGATTATAATGGAATCTAGAATTGTAATGGTCTAAAATATAATCCTTTTGAAAATTTTGACAACTTTAGATTCATTATTTTTTATGAGGATCAAAATGTAGGGTAAAAATTAATTACATTACGAACTAGGCCCTTTTTGTCCTATGTGGTACACCTTAAAGGATTTTCACCCAATTGCATCTTGTCGCATCATAGTTGGATTTAGTTACACAAACTTGAAATGGTTACAAATTTGATGAAATATCTTGTAATGAACTACCTAGGTAGTCTTGGCAAAAAACCTAACATTAAGAACCTAAACAAACCTACCTAGGTTAACGTATTAGTAGCTAGGGTAACCTATTTTAAGTATATCTAAAAGTACTACATGTAATAAATTTCTTTTGTTTAATTAAGTAATTTACAAGGTAGCCTATATTATGAAATAGGGTTTTATTAATTAACCTACATACATAGGTTAATTTAATAGGTATGTTAATTTAAGCTAGCATGTTAAGTAGTTAAAAAGTCATAGAGTTATGTGTCACCTTTTTCAAAATGACTATTAATATTGTAATCATAATTATAAGTTAACAATAAATTGTTTAGTACACATACACATGCATGTGAATTCATGACTTCAAAAACCTCATGGCATACATAAAGTTATGGCATGTTATGACCAATATTGGTGCCATAAATTCAAGAGACACAAAACCTTATGGTGTCACAAAAAATCCTGGATATTACCATGAAAATTTATGACACCTTGTTGCCAAATGGCATGGCATGTCATCATCACATGGAAAATAGAATTGTTATTAATCGTAAAGGACAACAATATTTTCAACTAGTTAATAAATGAGATTAATTTATCAAATCAATGACATGAATCAGGATGTTGACAAATAGGACCACATAATCTTGTTAACATATAATATGCCATGTCATCATCATGGGAGATTGAATCGTTATTAATCACAAAGGTGTTTGGTTCTTGTAATTAATTAACTATAGTCATAAAACCATGACATCAAATGACATATCAATGGCCTTTGCAACTACATAGTGATTTTTATAACTAAATAGTTATAATTGTAGTTGAAAAGGACAACAATTGTTTCTTTGACCAATTTTAAAACTCATAATTTGTTGTTGACATAAACTCTAAATTCGCACATTGGTGTCCATTAGCTTGGGGCAATAAAAAAACCTATAAAAATAATCGGCATATAAATTTAATGAACACACCTTATGAAATTTTGCCACATGGCATGCCATGTCAACATCACTAGATCATAAATCATTATTATTCACCAATAGTTGCAAAAATCAATAGAATTTTGTTATTTACCTAATTTTGGACAATTAAAAATTTATTTAAAATATATGTTTAAAATTTTGATATTTGTGCAAAAACCATCAAGTTGTGATATCGACTATAGTCGCAAAATCATAATGCCAAGTGGTGCCACAATGTCCTTTGCAACTGGGTAGTCATTAACGTGACTATGTAGTTACAATTGTAGTTAAAAATACATTAGTCGTTTTGTTCACTAGTTATAAAACCCAAGATGTGTTATAATGAATCTTGTTAACTATTTTTTAATATATTATATTGAAGTAAAAACACATTACAATGAACCATTTATGCCAATAGAGAGTCCATTGAAATCCATATTTGTAATGCATTTTGAACTTAATGAACATTGTAAAACTTGATCTTTCACTAAAAACAATGAAATGATGTTGATGCTAACATTTTTTTTATTACAAGTGTTAAGAAATCATAGTTTTTCAAAAGGTTCAACCTGACTAAAGTGTTTGCATTGACTAAAAGGGATATTCACTTTGATTAAAAACATGGGGCATGAAAGATGTTTTTTTTTAATTGGTTATTTTGATTTAAGGTGACATTTTTTACCAAGTGTCATGCCATACATTTAATCAAAAAGGATAAATAAATAAAAGGTTCATCAATACGACCATGGATTGGTCAAATATGCCATATTGAAGGTTACAACTTAGTCAAATTAGTCATATTCATTTGACACTTAATAAAATTGACCATAATTTGGCTAGCTTAACTACTTGTTTGGCCTTGGTTACATACCTAAAGCATAACATAACTACTAAGCTAGGTTAAGTTTATATTACCTACCTAGCATAACATAGTTAGGAAACTAAACTAATTAAGTAGCGTAGGCCTCAAGGTCAATCGACTTGGTTTAAGCCTAATAGGCTAAGTAGGTAGCCTAGTAGGCCTAGAAAAGTAACTAGGCTAATAGGTTAAACTAGGCAAGCAAGATAAAAGTTTAAGCCCAACAAAGTAAGTAGCTACCTAGGCCTAGCTATAGGCTAGGTAGGCTAAATATACCTATGCTAACAACCTACCTAGTAATTATTTATCTACCTACCTACCAATATGTATGTACTTACCTACCCAAACAACATTTCTACGTGCCTTATTTTGTTTAAGCACACAATGAATGGAATTTGAATTGGAAAAATTATAACTTAAAATGTTTTAATTTGTCAATGATTTACATTTTTAAAAAATCATTTGAAAAAATAAAATAAAATTATATATATATATATAATTTTTTTATTGAATAGATCTTTGAATAAACTTTACTTCATTATGTTTTTATTTGTTTCATTTGAACAAGATTTGAAATAAAAAAGGTGTGTCAATTTTGGGATTTCCTAACATTTTCATAGTTCAAAAGATAAAACAAAAAGTTGAAAATATTTTATTAACAAAAGGTGCACCTCGTGGTGTAGCTCGATTGTCAAAGCATTGGGATGCCTCCATGAAGTCTTGGGTTCAAACCAATGTTCTACATGTATAAGTTTTTGATATATCTTAGGGTAAAGGTATATACAAACTTTTCAATTTACAAATTTATCCAACAAGGGTATATTAACTATGACATTTAATTTCCATTAAGGTAGGGTCCGAATAAACAAATTATATAATTTTGGGTAAATGGGTAGGGGTATATTATGATTTTTTTTTCGCATTAAAGTAGGGTCCAAGTAAACAAATTGTATAATTTGGGGTAGATGGGTATGGAGGGTTCGGGTACCCCCTATCATATACCCTTGATTAGGTTTGAAAAATGTAAAGAAAAAAGTAAATCATTTATCTTATTTAATAAAAAATGGGATTTTTTTTCACACTTTTGGATTTATTTAAACAACTTGAATCATAGGACTAAATCTAGTGGGACAATGCACACATTTGATCTAAAATTATAGTAACAAAATTGCATAAAAATATTTTGATTCTTCATTTAGAAACATACTAGAACCTTGTGATCGAGGAAAAAACTCCGGATTAATCAAAGGTTATTTAATGTCAATTCAAGAATCTCACAATTAAAAGTAATGATTCTATTTATTAACAAAAAACTTATGATTGAAGTAAAAAAAACATGTTATTCTTAAATCTACAAACATTTGATCTTAAAACTTTGAAATCCAACTTCTATTTCAGCACAAACACATACATGTGATTCTCAAAGGTTTCATATAACTTTATTCCTTAGATTTTATTTTTCTTCTTAAGAAGTCTTGGGAGAAATAAAATGGTGCTACATGCAAATGTGTATCCTTCAAATTAAAACCATTTCTAAACATTTTTCCTTGCAAGAAAATCAAGATATCTATTGAGAGAAGTTAGAAAAGAAATATTGGAAAAACCCATTGTGTTTCCATAAAAATGAAGCATGAAAAGGATGTTGGTGTCGAAAGTATTGTTATTTTGGAGAATTTTTTTCTTGTTGTCATGAATTAAGACCTTTCATTTTGGCAAGCTTGCATTCCCAAGTTGCCAACTCCACAAGTTTTTAGCATTAAAATTATCCCCATTCCATGGATGAGTATCCAAGAAATTTGAGTTGTGAATTTTCAATGGACGAATGGATTAAATTTTTTGATGAATATGGAAAAAAAAAAAAAAGTTTTCATGGAATGAAGTTCATCCATGTAATTATGGTTGTCAAAGCACCCCTTGGCTAGGGACATTTTTGGTTGTTGGATGGCCTTTGCTAATGATCCTTATGTCTCTTTACATTACATATTCCAATAATGTGAATGCAATAATGGTCACATTTGGATCATTGTTATCCCAATGGCTAACCACTTTTCCAATGCCTCATGCATTTTGCAAAAAAAGTAGAAAACATTTTTTTGTAAATATTTTTGCAATTCAGGTTAACAAAAACATTTCAAACAATATTTTTTTTAGCAAAAAAAATTTTCTTTTGAATAATCACAAATCTTGATTTCAAATGTGATTATTTAAGGAATATTTCCCATGAAATTTATTTATTTATCCAATATCATTATGTAGCTCATCATTAATGATCAACCCAAAAAATATTTAGCATGAATTGGCAATGCATTACCAAAAAAGAAATCCAAATTGTATACATTAAACACAAAAAACTACATTTGATATTTTGGCTTTTATCACTTTAAAAAAAAACCCATTGTAGGTCATGTATAAGCTTTGTTCTAACAAAACCATCATAACAACAACAATTTATACAATCAAGATAATATTGGCAAGGATAATGATGAATCTTGAAGGATGAAAAAAAGAAAAAATAAAATTACCTCAAGTAATAGAATATGCATGAGCTTGTTTGAAGCATTATTATGATATTGAGTTTAGAATGCTAATTAATTTTAACAAAAATGAAGATGATGAACAATTACTTAAGACCCAAAGTTCATTATTGCAACAACATTTCAACTATGAAACTATATCAACCTTGATTGGTATAAACCAATCTATGAATTAAAATACAAATGCCACTCAAGCCACTTAGTTTAGATGGCTATGAAAATCAATGGAAAAAGTCTTATGATGTCACTACCAATGTCATCATTGTGAAAGTTTGTAAGATTCCATTGGTGATGATGAATGTTGATGATGAAACTAATGAAAATGAATATGATAATGATTTTTGAAGAGGTAGATGATGTAGACAATGAAAACTACAAGGAGAACAATGAGGAGGACCATGAGGACAAGGATGATGATGATGAGGCCAAGTTGGTGGTGTTAACACATAGGAATTAAAAACATTATAATTATGATGATAGTAATTTCATCATGTTGATTAGTGATTCTTCATGCTCAAATGTGAGGGGTAAATTTTGTGGAGTTTGATTGGTAGTTGACTCTTGGAGTGCAAAAATGAATAAAAGCATATTGTGATCATTTTTTATTCTTTTTCTCTTGGGATGTGAAATTTTTTTCATCCATTTACTTACAATATGCACAGGTTTTTCTTCTTTGATGGAATGAGAAAAGGTGAGAATGGGGAGGTGCGGTTGGGTGGGGGCCACATGGGCCATGCAATTTGAAACTTTGAAGATTTGATGCCTACACTGATTTCAGAAACAGGAAAAAAACAACCAAAAAATAACAAAAGCAAAACAACAATAAGTCAATTAGCACATACACCAAAGGGATCAAGTCGGGGACGTTAAATACCGTCATATGGACTTTTGGGGGATCTTATATACCCCTTATTTTTTGTTTTTTCTATTTAAGAAAAAACACTTATATGACTTTATTTATAAACATTCCCCAAACCTAAAGATGATGCAAAGGTAAAAAAAAATGGAATAGAGTTTCAGCAAGTTAATTACTAGTTAGGGGTTTGAGAATCAAGGACAGTTAAAAATAAACAAATAATTAAATAAAGGAAAAACACCGAGCAAGGGAGCAAGGGAACAAGAGAAGGAAAAAAAAAAAGGATTGAAGTCTAAACAAGCAGCTTTGCCATGAGAGGTTTTGTCTTGAAAATAAGGTATTATATTTAATGTTATATTATGAACTCAAGTTATATTGGATGAAAGTTTGTTGGTTTTATGAAAAATCATGATTTTTCTTTTCACATTTGTACTAAAAAATAAAGTTTTTAAAACCATCTTAGAATTCATTGTAAATATAAAGAAATTGAAATCATTGTTTCATTGTCTTTTTTTAACCATACAAATGAATATAAAGTTATTTAAATAATTATATTGGATAATGTAAACAATTTTTAGCAATGTGCATGAAGTATTTTGATGTTTGAACCAAACATCAATATTGAATGGGTATAATTTACATGGAAAGATTTAAATTTTTAGTCTTATTTTTATTTTGAAATTTGAGAATTTGGCAATTTTTATATATTTTTTGTCACATTGGGTTTAGGTTTTCCATGGAAGGTGTTTTGTTATGATGTTTGATGGGTGTCCGTGTGGATAAGAAAATTGTTCAAATTTGTTATTGGTCTTGTTATTGATATTTATGATTTTTTTTTGCACATGAAAATGAAAATGATGAAGAATTACATGAAAGCCAAACCCCATGGTTGTCACAACATCTCAAGCTAAGAAAATCTTTAAAAATTTGATTGGTCAAACTCATTTATGAATTGTAATACAAGTGCCACTCAAGCCCAACTTAGCAAGTTATGAAGCTCAATTGAAAAATAATTTGTTACCAATGTCATTAATGTTTTTTAAAAGATATAATAAGAACTACAACAATAGAATGTCTATTGAAGAGGTGGTGATGAACATGACTAATGAGTGCCACATGAATCTGTTAACCATGTTTTAAGAACACATTTGGAGCCAATGAGAATTTAGATTTAGGTTTTGTCCAACCAAATGTTCATTAAAAAATTTGTTTCAAAGAATGTTTGAGTACTTTCAAATTGTTTTTTCATTGTGTGTTACTTTCTTTAACTTTATTTTTATTTTGGTTTGGTTTTACAATCCATCTTTCAAGTTGTTATTCTTTGGGTCAACACTTTGGATATCATAATGTTAGCCATGTTATTGACCTAGAAGAATTGATGCAAATTGCAAGATAATAATATTGTAAAATTGCAAATAAATAAGCCTTGAATATAAGTTTTGTGTTAAGATTTTTATTCCCAACAATATAAAAGGATAATAATAGAAAAGAAGGGGCACCTTGAATATGATTTTTTCATTTCACTTTGGGAGGAGTGAATATGTGTGAATGTATGGGGGAGGGGGTAGGTTGTCTCGATGATTTTATGTTCTAGAAAGAAACAAAATCACAACAACAAAATAGAAGAGGGAATATCAATTTTGCATTTGATTTGGGAGGAGTGGGGGTGGGGTGGGAAAGGAGGTTGTAGAGTAGGTTTTGCACCCCCATATATTCTCTTTCTTTCTTAGGCATGAAGTTTGTGACTACCTTGTAAGCTCAACAACATATCACAAAAGTTTCTCCTTGCACAATATATGTGTGTTTTTTTGGGATTCCATGGGTTTTGGTTTGGTTAAATTAAGCTTTTGGAATGCACCATGGGAGGGCCAAAATTAATGAAAATATTTTCATATCATTAATGTCTCACAATTTGTTGATGCAAATTGAAAGCCCCAATAACATATTATATATTTCAATATTGTCATTAAATTTGTTATTGAATTTGGGTGTGTAGGAAATGGTGAAATGTTGGATGATGTGAAATGACATGGTGGACATGTGTATTAATGCCATGGTTATGAATGACAAATGTCAACTTATGTGAATATCAAGACCAACAAGTAAGACAATGAGATTTCATATTCCAAATTCCATTCATGAATGGCATTCACAACATTACAAAACTAATTACAAATCAATATAGATGGTGTGTTTTCACCTCAATTTGTTATCCATGAATTCCATTGATGGCTCTTGACATGAAGTCAAAGATGTGGAGATAATTCTTAATGTAATTTTGATGCTTTTGTGCGCTTTGCATTCTTTTGATTTGTGGTACAAAATACCATGCATGAATTTCTTGCTTGATTCTAGTGCATATAATTTGCACCAAATGATCATGTTGTATTGTTCATCATAGGTTGGTTATGTTGTTTTAACTTTGAATGGTAATCAGTACAAAAAAGTTTTCATTTGGCTTGAAAATCAACAAGCTAAGGGTTTGTTATTGTTAAGGAGGTAGGTTCCTTCCCCTTGCTCAAATCCATAAAAAAAATCACAACATGAGTATTTAAATCCACATAATCTTAAATTCTTGTCTCCTCTACCTCACCAAATTTAACGAAGATGAATGTCCAACAACCAAAGACATTTTGGAGGGAAAAAATTCAAACAATGTGTCTTTTCATATGTAATTTAGTCCAAGATGTGTCTTTTCACATTAAAAAAAATTAGGGTGCACAAATATACATGGCTTGAAACCATAGACTTTGGATAAATCTAGAGAGTATAAAATGAAAGGCCATTGAAATCAAATTGGAGAACATGCCACATGCTTTACTAAACATAAATGCAAATTTAAAAATCAAAATCTACCATATCAACAAATTCAACATAATGATCTTATTGGTTTTCAAACTCATCTTCAATTTGATCTAAAAAATATGCTTCACAAATGTTTCACAATTGAAACATGGAACATTTGGTTACTTCTTGGAAATTAATACAAGTTGATTTAAATTTTGGGTCTTTAGTCGACATTTACAAAGCCTTCTAAGAATCCCAATAATACAAAAAAGCAATTTTGTTTCAATTTGGGTTCCCCTAATACCTAAAATCTAACAAACCAAATATCCAATAAAAAGAAACTATGTTTCATGTGTTTTCCACCACTTTAATGGATCTTCATAAAACTATTCAACTAATTGTAAAATTCAAAAACACGCAAGTTCCATTGCACATATAGTCAAAGACAAATTGTTAACATTACACATTTGACTTGGTACATCTTATTAATGATTGTAGAATTGAAAAACTTGCATGTGATTGCAAAAGACAAAAACTTACATGTTCCATGACAATTTGATCTTGACACAATCTTCATCAAATATCATCAACAACCATTCTTGGGGGGCAAAATTTGATGAATGTTTTGCAAAAGGATGAATTTTTTAATAAGTTGAAGACACAAAGAAAATTAAAGTTTCAAAATCATACATTATTGCTAAAATTATGTTCTTTTATTCCCACATAATTATTCAAAATAAAAAGATCCTTCAATTTGGGCCAACATCATGTGAATTTTTTTTGGATCAAATTGCTGTAGACAATCCAAAAATGGAATATACACACAAGTGATTTCCAATTCATCCTACTTGTTAACAAGAATAATTTTGCATCAAATTGAGATGGGGGGATAAAGTTCATTTAGATTTCCAATTCAAGTATCTCAAATTGGTCTCTCTCACACAAAGGTTAATTCACAAAAGCAAAAATATTAAATGCATCTTTGTTCATCCAAAGGTCAAATGCTATTGTGATAGAAATTGCAATATTGACATAAGGTGAAACAAACTTTTCAAGTGTGTGCTTCATCACACAAGGCAATACCTTTTTACTTAAGGTTTTGTGTGATGGAAACATCAATATATTCATTTACCCTATTTCACCTTAAGCTATTGTAAGCTATTGTAGCCTAGGTTATTTTTCATTATTTTTCATTATTCTAAGTTATTCCACTTTAAGATAATTTTGGTTGTTTACCATAGGCTATTTTTGGCTATTTTAAGCTATTTTACTTTAGGTTATTTTAGGCTTTTCCATCTTAGGTTAATTTAAATTATTTTAAGGTATTATATTTTATGGTATACCTTAGCGTAAAGTTACATAACTTAAAACAACTTAAGGTATAATAAAATCTAATACTATATGGTAAAATAACCAAAAATAATTTAATATTACTTTATAATAACTTAAAGTATTGTAAGGTGGAATAACTAAGAATAACCAAATTTATAACAACCTAGGGTGGAATAAATTAAATAATGAAATATAACCCAAGATAGAATAACCTAAAATAGCCAAGAATAGCCTAAGGTGGAATAACCTACAATAATCAAAACTAGCTTAAGGTACAATAACATAACATGACCAACGGTGGAATAACTAAAACTAACTTAAGGTAGAGTAACTTAAAATAATTTAGGGTAAAATAATTTAGAATAGTAGAAAAAAATTTAGGGTAAAATAATTTGAAATAACTAATGTATAATATCGTAGGCATAATTTAGAACTGGCTTAAAATTTAAACCTATGGTAGCCTACAATAACCTAAGAATAACTTAAAACTAAGTTACGAACCTAGCCAATGTTAGCCTACACATACACATAGACTTGGGTAGCTTACATTGGCCTAATGATAGACTAGGGTAGTTTATTAATACTTTTGGCTACCTAAATATGTAAGGTAAGGAAACAAAGTAACATAGGTATGAAAGATATTTAAGTAGGTTAGGAAAAATATGTGCATAACAAAATGTGGTGACAAATTATAAGACTTATTTAAATAGTGATCCAATTGTTAAAAACTTGTTTTTTTAAGCATAAAAGTGAAGGGAACGAGGGGTTCAAACCTTCACATTCACACTTTAAGTTGATGGGCTTAAGTGACCTAGGTTTCTAACTTAAGTTAAGTGACTTAGGTAATTTAGCTTAGGTTCCTAGGCATTTAGGTTAGTTGCATAGTTTAGGTTCCTATTTTAGGTTAGGTTCCTACCTAGTGTAGTTTTGGGTTCCTAGGTGCTTAAACTAGCTATAAACTAGGAGGTTAGCCTAATGAATTTATTAATTTGTGAATTTGATTAATGAATTCATTTGTTTGTACCAACTAGTCTTTGTTCATTAGGGGTCATTCACTTTCATCATGGTAAATTTGTTTAAGTTCACTAAAAATTTAATGAAACACAAAGTGAACTTGGACACATATTAGTGTAATGATTAGGCATAGTTTCTATTTGTTGTTTATATAGTATTATTATCTATCCACTATATTGTGTACATAATGCTTATGCACATGGCTGTGTTTCTTGATGAAAATGAATCAAGACCATATTGTGTTAAAAATAATTTTATTTTTTTGTTGTGATTGGCAAAGTATTTTCCAAGTAATTTAATAGTATCTAAGTCTTTAATTGAACTTTCTTAAAAGTATATCTAAGCATTCAATGTCCAAATTTTGTTTTTAATTTTTTGCATGGAACAAATACTATAGTGCAATATTGGTATTTAAACCTTTGGCCCAGTTGTGAGATCATTTTACCATTAGTGTTTTGACATGTATGTTGAAGTGTGTCTAAATGGCCAAAATTGAAATAATAATGTTCCATTTCTTTTATTCATGAATCTTACATTTTCATAATTTTAGTTCACCTTCCATTTGTTAACAATTTTTATCAATATACTATTTATTAAATCACTAACAACAAATGCAAGGTGCTTATAGGTCATTTAGGTGATGATGATCTTGTAGTTGTGCAACATATACATTTGACAGTAACAATGTAATATGTGGTTAGGTTGTTTAATATTATAGCATATTGGATATTTTTATATTTCAACAACTAGAGAATGTATTTATCTTGAACATTATAACATTATGGTCATGTATTAACTATGTTTTTTGGATTGGAAATTACATTCTACTTACAATTTTAAGTAGCCCACATTGAATGTAGAGTTAAGCAATGTGCATTCCAAAAATTGGAGCCCTACTATGTGAAATCATTAAAAAGATAGGAATGTGTGTTGTTGCAAATACAATGTAAAATTGGATTTGTTGAGGGTTGGTCTCAACTACTTGGAAGATACAAAGAAAAGGATATTTAACCTAAGGAACTTAAACAAAACAAAATTAAAAGTCTAACCTATGCAAGGGTAGGGTAGGAGCCTTCACACTTGTACCCTAAGTTGATGGACTTAAGTGACTAAAGTTCTTGGTTTACGCTTGGTGGCCTAGGTGCCTAGGTTAACTAGGAACTAATAAGTTAACCAAGGCAAATTAATTATCAATGAATTTGATTAATGAATTCATTTGTTTATAACAATTTATGTTCATTAATTTAGGAGCTTAACCTATTTTCTTCATGATAAATTTGTCCAAATTCATTCAACATCTATTAAAACATAAAATGAACTTGAATGCATATTCGTGTAGTGTCTAACCTAAGCAATTTAGGCCAAATTGGGCTAAAAGTTTAACCTAAACAAAGGTAGGTAATGTAATTGGGTAATTTAGGTTAAGTTAAATAATTTGTTTAGGCATGTAAATAAGTTGCAAATATGAAGACTTGAACTTTTCACCTTCACATTGAAAAACCGAGTTCTTAATCATTACATCACATTTTCATTCAAATAACTTAACTTAATTACCTTACCTATCTAACTCGTAGCAACCTACCTAGTTTACTTAATTTAATTATTTAACATAGCTTATTTATCTTTGTAATTTAACATACTTAACCTAATCACATAGTTTACATTACTTAGATTAACTACCTAATTTAATTTATGTAGCCTAAGTATTTACCATTACAATAATTCATGGTTTTTTTATTAAAGAATTAGTGAAAAAGGACCCTATTTGGAAAAGTGTAAAAAAGATCATCTTGGACAAGTTGATTTATACCTATGTAACATGATTGGGTGGTTTTTTTACTAGTAGAATGTTAAATTATTTGACTAGTGGATAGTGAACCATTTGATTGATCAAATTTTTAGCTTATTTTTAATCTAGATTATTACCAAAAAAAAAGTTTTGTGTAGAAAGGTAAGTAGGTAGTATATAGGTTTAGGTAGTTTGTAAAAATGCAAGTAAGTAAGTAGGTGGTAACAACTATACCTATCCTAACTTAACCTAACCTACCTATCCTAACCTTTTAAGCATGTATATAGTTGCAAGTATTACAAATTGAACCCTTCACTTCGCCAATGATACTCTAAATTCTTATCAATGGACTACACTTTCCAAAGTTGACAAAACTTGTCAAGTTTTTTATTTCACTTGTTTATTTCACATCATTAATTATATAAGTAAGTAAGAAAGGTAATTAATAGGTGGATTGCACGACAATTGGTAGGTATAGAGGGTAGATATGTAGGTAATTTGTAGTCCATATAAGGTTTAGGTAGGTAGGTAGTAGGTTGTAGGAAATAAGAAATAGTTAGGTGGAAAAATTTAGGTAGGTACAAGGTATGAGGTAGGTAGGTAAATAGGTCATAGGAGGTAAGTAGTTAGGTAGGTAAGTAAATTGGTAGGTAGGTAAGTAGGTAAGTCATAAGAGGTAGGTAAATAAATAGGTTATAGGAGATAAATAGGTAAGTAGGTCTATGAAGTAGGAAGGTAGGTAAGTAAGTTGGTATGTAGGTAGGCCTAAACTATTGCCTAGCCTAGTTTTGAGTTATATATGCTTATTAAGTAGCATAAAATATCCCATTTGACTAGAACACCATTGTCCATCTTGACTAAAGATGTCATTTTACTTTGTCCAACTTCATTAAATGTTCTAATTGATTAGAAGCCATTGACATTTTTAATTAAAGTAGTCATTTTTTTTGTTCAACTTGACTAGATGTTCAATGTGATAAATAGTCAAATAAGTCATTTTAATCAAATTGACAAGTCAAAAAATACACTTCATTCAAGCCACAAGTCTCTAGTCAAAATGTACATATCTAGTGATAAAAAATGATTTGTTAATCAACTGGGACCTTTTGAAAAATCATGAATTCTAATAGTGTACCTAACTTTAATTATTAACCTACTTAATCTAATTTTTAATGTAAAAGTAAACATTTTTTGTTTTTAAAGATTTAATAGCCTTGGATGTGCAACAAATTTTTATAATAGCAAGAAAAGGGAAAAAAAAATATGAACCTAAATTTAAATATGAAGCAAAGATTTGTTAAAAGGCATAGGGTTTAATGTTTGAACATGATGCCGAGGTTGAGTATAGAGGTATCTAAAATTAACAAGGTACTATTGTAAGTATTTGAATTGTAATAGCTTGCTCGTAAGACATATGCATTCATTTGAGTGCATAGGTTGCATAACATGTAAAAGCAGTGAATTTTTTAAACAAAAATTATCATGAATGTTGCTGATACTTCTATGCTTTGTGTTTATTTTCATTTGGAGTGCCAAGATGAAGAACATGGACTATATTTCAAACTTGAAAAGTTGTTTGATATCATGGAACAAGAAAATTCAAGATAAAATTTTAGATCCTTGCAAGAATGGCAACCCTAGTTGCTCTCCCTAATTTAACTTCATGTGTACCTACCTAACCTACCTACTTACCTATCTACTTGCCTACTTACTTTACCTAACTAACTACCTAACCCATTTTACTTATCTACTAGTTTGAACCTTGTGCCTAATGCACAGGTGTGTGTGTATTTGATGGTACATTACATATGTGCCAAAAATATATATTACACAGTGATGGCCAAGTGTCGCAAGTGACATGCAGCAGCTTATCAGATAACACAAAATGTTTTCCCATATTTTTGGTGGAACAAATCACAAAAATTGTTTTTAAAAAATCACTAAATGCGAGTATGCCAAAAAAGTCACGCAGCACTAATTTTTCTAATCTTTGGAAAAAATTATCCGAACTATAAAAAATTGGCAAAAACAAAAAAAACTGTCCCAAACACTAAAACTTGTGTCCAAATGTGACAAATTATTTTTTCCTGCCAAAAAAAAAATGCATTTCTCAAAAAAATTGCAATTTTTTTCTTTGAGAAAAGGGAATTTGTGAAGAAAAATCCTCTTTTATATTTTTGAGAGTTCTAACTCATAATTTTGACAGAATTCACCATGAAACAAATTGGTCAGATTTTGGGTTGGGTGGATTATTTTATTTTATTTTATTTATAATTTGATGACATCCGCTAAAAATATTATTAATTTTCAATTCACTATATATATATGTGTATTCCACTCTTTCTCCACCCTGTCGGAGTAAATAGACCATGATAGGACGGATGGATGACCGAATGGATGTGAAGCATCATTTCATCCATTTGTCCCGTCATTGTAGGGCTTTGGCATGTGTGCCATCTTTTCCTATTGCTTTCTTCGTTGCACCGCGTCTTTATTCCACTCTTTCTCTGCCCTGTCGGAATAAACAAACCATGACAAGATGGATGGATGACCGGACAAATGGACAGATGGATGATGGGACAGATGGATGAAATGATGCTTCACGATGTCCTTTAGTATATGTAATGTACCTAGTTTATGTACCTAGCTACCATCCACTTACAAAAACTTTTGATCTTGAATGAACATATTTTAATAATCCACAAGGTACAATGTATATCAATGATTTGGCAATACAATTATTGCATGATTTATGTCAATTCTTTAATGAGTCCATTTCAATCATAAAACAAAACACATGTCCCATTTGATTGGAACCTTGTTTTTTCCTGATTAGAGATGTACATCTTTTGTTTTTTTTACAACATGTGTTCATTTTTAAAAAATTATTATCAAATATCATATTTGACAAGTACTCCAAAAATCACTTTAGTGAAATGAACAAGTAAAAAAAATCGTGCCACTTTATAGCACTCAAGGCTCCTATCTAAATATAAAAAGATTAATTTTTGAATAAAATAGATAGGTTAGTTAAGAACCAGGAAACAAGTTTAAGTGAATTTGTTTTTAAAAAGAGAAAAAAGGAGGTCCAGACTTGTCCCCCTTATTTTGAGCCAGGTTCAGAGAATGCCAAGTTCAGCAAATAATGTCATTTTGATGGCCTGCAAAAAAGTGCCCACCTTCCATAGAATGAGAATTATCTAAAAGGCAATACATCCTCCATAAATGTTGCAAACAAATCACACCCAAAATGTCTTGAAAAAATTAAAAAGAAATTGTTCAAAACACATTTTTAACATCTACACATGCACAAGCATAAAAGTAAGAGAAAAATAAACAAAAAATCAATCTGGACAAAAAATTCCTAAAATGCAAATGTGCACAACAACCAAAAAGAAAATAAAATAAAAAATTGATCAAAAAGTATCCTTAACGTGACCTAGCGCTCCTGGAGTTTGAAGTAATATAATAGTGGCAATGGACTATTGAACCACGACACTCTTGCCCCTGAGCTGGTAAAAAAATTCCATAACATCAAAGTTTTACTGTAAAAATGCATTTCCAACCATTATTGCACTTGTTTTTAAACAGGCATGGAGGTGTAGCGCCTGCCACAATGCTTGCACCCGTTGAATACAAGAGGTGCCCAAGAGGCCAGGTATAAACTTGGATATCCAGAATGGTCAGTTGGCAGTTCCAGATTTGGGTATTAAATAAGACCCTTTATGTGGTGGCTAACTCTGGGCTAATGATTAAATCAACACAACATTGGGGTATAGAATTTACTTACCATGATTTCACTGGCAAATGATTGAAACTAAAACCCTCATGCAATTGCCCAAAATTTTGTAATCATTTCTTTTGTCTTTGTGTAGAAAGTTTTGGTGTGAAATCAAAGATAAATTGCAAAGCAGAAGTATCCTTGCAACTGGCAAATCTTCTTCATAGTTTTGATGTCCATTTTTTTTTGTGAGAAATGAAAAACCAGAAGTACTGGCTTATGATGCTAAAAACTCAGCATATTGTGCCCTCCAGAGTGTGTCAAAGCACAGATAACTGCACAAGAAGAGAACAGAAGTACTAGCAACATATGGGGATCAATGTTGTGAGGAGTTCATATGAGGGGTACATGGGAAATTCAATACAACATAAACACATTCAAGAAATTAAAAATACTGATCCCAAATTGATGAAAGCTCAAATGAGTGCAGTAAAAAAAGCATTACAGGTATTGTCAAGTTGTGATGCAATGGTGGAGGCGGTGGAGACCAGGGTTCCTTGCAATAGTTTCCAGTTAGTTTTCACAAAATGTACAGATTAGAATGCAAATCCTAAACCCTGAACTTCATCAGAATATCCTTTTGTGGCCATTGTGTGCCGAATAAAAGTTCCTCTGTAAGCTGCCATACACTGGTTATTGTGTTTATGACCTCATCACCAGCTGAAGTACAAAACTCTATACACTTGAACTAATGGTTGTCATGCTCATTTGTTACACTCACAAATGAACAACCTGATTACACACTTAGACTAAGCCTATGATTTCTTTTTGCTCACCAAGTCTCTTGTGTCAATCTGGTTGATTTTTGCAGCCAATATGAAGTCATTTTCACTCAGGCCCCCTGCACCACAAAGGCCCTCTAATGATCTCACAAATCCACCTGGGAATCAATGGTACACACAGATATAGAACACACCATATAAGGCATGTGTTTAACTACATTGATGGGCTATACACAACAAATATGTTGATGTATTAACACAAGGAAGCAAATTCTATGGAAAGATTGGGGATGTACCACACTTATACATTGTGCACAGAAGACCTCTACATGAGGATGAGCAGAACATGACAATAATATATGGAGCTGATTGTCACCAAGATGGCTGGAGAAAAAAAAGGAAAATGGATGGGAAACAAGATCTTTAAAGGGGGGGCATACCAACAGTATGGGTCCAAATCTCTGCTCGCACTTTTTTGTAGTTTTCCAAGTGGAGATCAGGATGGTGCTTCTCAGCCTCAGCCACAGCTGCAATTCTGCTAAAAAGCTCCAGGCCAGCTTTGAAATTCTTCAAATTCCAGTCATACTGCAGCTTGAGACCTGCATCATGAGCGCTTGATATTCTCCATCCAACCACCTGTTAACAAAAAGGTTCATTATTTCTCGTTCTTTTTTACTTCATTGTAGAAAATCAATCATCTTCAACCACATCATCATCATCATCCAGATCCCACAACCAACCTGCTTTGTCCACCAACCAAGACACAATCACAGAGACAAGACTCACTCACCTCACCAAGTAGAGCCTCTGCTTCATCTTTTGAGAGAGCAGGTGTCCCAGTTGGCAGGGGCTTGCAAGACTTCTCTGCAAGGCGTGATTGAGATGATGATGGAATCATGCTGTTATGTTCTTCTGCCCCAGCAAAATTCAACAACATTTGTTACCAAAATTACTTGCCACCACAGCTGGAAGTAATATGATGTTCAAAGTTACAGTACAGGCTCTCATCATGATCATAACAATGTTGATTCTTCTGAAAGAAGTTGCATCACTTGTGTTGAATGAACAAAACAAATGGCAGACAAAAATGGACCTCATTTTGAGGCCTCACTTTTGTAATTGCATTTCTAGGGTTTTTGTAACCACATGAAATGATCCGTGTGCTGTAACCCAGTGTACAACATTGAGATGGAGACGAGCCAGTAGTCATTACAGATCCTTCTCACATGTAGATTCTATGTGAAAAAGAATTGAATACAAGTTGCAAGCAAAGAAGCAAACTCTGGTTGATTCACAACTTTCTCACTGCACATATGATACATCTTTCCCTAGAAAAAACCAGTGAAAAATTTCCTCTCCAGAAGTGAGCATTTCAAAAGGAGTCTTAGAGCAAGGATTTTTTTATTGGAAACACAGAAGTTTCCAGCCATACCTGGAAATGTATCTCGAGTTCCCAGGTTACCACTGGTTCTCACCACTAGGGTTTGCCCTGGAGGCGTTCTCCCGACCCTCGACACTCTTAGGATACGGCTATTCTTACTTCGCTGCAGAAACACATAACTGGCACTTGAAGACCGATAGCAAGAGGATGCAGAGTACGTCCTGGCAAATGCAGAGAGAGAGGAGAGGGGACCGATAGCAAGAGGAGTGAGTGCCAAAGCCATCACCAATATACGAACTGCCGTCTCACCACAACAACTTCAACCGGTTGTTTTTCTAGCGTCCAATTGAGCAAAAAACAATTCCCCTATTTTTCAACTGAAACACCGTGTCTTTGCTTTCCACTGGAATGTTGCCTCGTATCATCTGGAAGGAACCTAGACTAAGAATAAACGCATCGCCAAGAAGTATCGGGTACTTCGGGAGCGACAAGGAAAATTGCAATAGTCAAAGCCAAAGCTGCTGCCTATTCCACTTCTGGGTTGATGATCCCTGTTGTTTGCTTGTTTGATTGCTTCATGAGCTAATCATTCCCAGGCCTTGAAAGCAGGATATCAAATACCTAGGTCATAGGCCGGTTACCGAACACTTAAGAAGTCAAAGGAGGTCGAATCCTCATACATTTGGCCTCTGCTCCTGAAGCTCGAATAACCATTGTAGCCCTCCACCTAGCGCTTCCAACGCTGCAAAACGTGCTCAATTCGATGAATGAATGGGGAAAGATACGGGGTGTTTGGTGTAAAGGGGCTCAATGTTCGGTGATGGTTGAATTAAAACAGCTTAGGTTTTGAAGCTTAAAATCTTTGATCCTTACATATTTTTCTCTGGAATACAAAGAAGTTTTGTAAAGCTCTAGTTGGCGCACCCATCAGGTTTTAAATCACTGAAAACGGACTCAAAATGAGGAAGATATGGGGCTGAATATAGAGGTCTAGAGATATTTTTTCAAAAAGTTTGAAGCAAACTCTCACACAAGCTCTTCCTGTGTTTTCTGTGTTACTCCTTTACTTCTGACACTCAAAGAACATTTGTATCCTTTCAGTTTGCGCGTGCAGTGACACAAGAATCACTCAATTTGGTTAAGGAATGAGGAAAATATTAGAAAATGTTCAATGATAACTATGTGTCAGATGATGGGCAGTTTCACTGTAACGCAAATCTTGTTTCACTGAGATTAGATACACATGTGGAGTGATAAGAGCTTGTTTCACAGAGATTAGATACACATGTGGAGTGATAAGAGCTTGTTTCACAGAGAGGAAGCACACGGGGTCATACCTCTAAGTGCATAGGCACATGTTTGCAGATGGTTGGGATGATTGCTATGGGGTTTGAAACGTTTCGTGAATATTTTAGTGTAGAAGTGAACCAGTGTTCGGTGGTTCTTGAGTTCTATGAAGAAGCTCGGGTCCGGTTCTTACATTTTTAGAACGGTTCCAGTTCCAAAAAAACATGGAACCACGGTTCCTGTTGTTGAAAAAATTAATTCAGGTTTTGGTTCTAGAAATCAGACGGATTCTGGGCAGCGCAGTCTGGAATAGGTGGTTACCTGCTAGTTAACCTCTGGTTCAACCCCAATTCCAGTCCTTTTTTTCCAAAAATATTCCGGTTCTGATTCTAGAGCCAGGTCCGTATTCAGGTCTAGACTTGGGTCCAGTTCCAGACCTGGTTCCAAATATGGTTCTAGAACCAGGTCCAAAATCAGCCCTGGTTCTAGATGGGTGCTTATGATTTGGAACCGGTGATTCTAACCGACCAAACTGGGTAATCGACGAACAGTAAAATTACCATTCACTGATTTTTGAATGCCGTGGAACACGGGCACTCAACCCTAGTGTAAAGGGGGCCTAAGGTGGATTTGACACAAATTCACAAGACATTAAAGCATTATTTTTTTATTGCCATGCGAAATTCCATGTATTCTTTTCACTCATTTTGAATTTCAAGGTCCAGTCCGCATAAAGCACTGCTGTTTTTGTTTTAAGTGTATTTTCAGGTCCCTCTCTTGCCCAAATTTTACTAGTTTTTTGTGACAGCCTGCAAGGGGAACTTGCATCTGTCAGAAGTTACCAACAGGAAATCATTTTCATAAAAATACATTCTTCTTTATTCCTTCTCTTTAGTGTTATCATTTCTTTTATTTTATCTTTTTTTATTATCTTCTTATTTTCCATTTTTCATTTCTATTCCAGGCTCCAGAGTTTTTTTTAATTTAAAAAAACCAATATAATCAAGACAGATTTCTAACAAAAAGGAAAATGAGAATTCTCTTAACTATAAAATGGAAAAAAAAATTTAAAAATCAAATTAAAACCCAAGTGAAAGAGTCAAAGATTAATCCTATGCTTTTTCAAAGTACTCATATTCTAAATTCACTTGCTCATATATTGAATTCATAGAGAAAACTATGGATCAGAATTCTTAATGTTTTGTAGTTTGGATTATTCCATTCACCCAATCCCAAAATCACAACACTTCCCCAAAAAAATCAAATCCAAAGCAATGTTCCCATAAACCTTCCCATAGATCAACCAACACCTATGCTCCCATGAAACCTATATATTGCAAAAACTTCAACCCCGTGACATCACCAATCTCTAAACAACACAATTAGAAACCCTTGGCATCCTCATGAAATTCAACACTTTTACTTTGATTTCTTATCATGATATCCACAATTCTCCCTAAAGTGCTTATTATGCATGTGTTGTAAAAGTAAAAACCTATAAAAATGAAAACACAAATAAAGAGTTTGTCAAAATCTGAAGTGTTTAGAATCAAAAGCTAGCAAAATCAATCTTTATCTATTATTGTTGCTACTAAGCTAGGAACACATTTTGAATCAACAACATATGTAATACTAATAGGGCAATTATGCAAGATGTGGCCAGAACCAATGTTCAACTTGATGGTCACAAGTGAACAACTAGAGAAGATGGCATCCAAGTTGTCTTTATATTTCATAAGCTCCTTCTTAAATATGTTTCAAGAATCAAAATCAATGTCAAATCCAATTCCACCCATGCCCAAATTTGGATCTTGCACAAGATTGTTTTTCTCTCAACACATAAAAACAATACCAACATCACATTTGTTGATTGTCTTCTTTTAATCTATAGAAATAGGAGCAATAAAAACATTATAACTAAGAAAAGGAATACCAATAAACACATTAGAAAAAAGTAACTCCAAAAATAACATCAACAAAATCATCGTGCATGCCATGAATAACAGCTCCCATGCCATCGTCTATGATAATAAAGGCACCAACATCAACAACCCCATCATTTCCACCACAATGTAAAGAAAAAAACCCCCAAAAATAAGAAAAAATTTAAAAAAAATTATTTTAATAATCTCATAAGCAATTTTCTCCTAATTAAAAGCCTTTTCATAATGCAAGAAGTGACTAGATTTGAACTCATAAAGCATAATTCATTCTATCATGTAATTGTTTATTGATCCCAGTGTACCTATAAATTTTAAAAATCACATTCAAAAAATGAACATTCAAAAAAAAAAACTCAAAAATGATAAAAAAATAAAATGAAACAAATAAGTTTAAAAACTCACTTGCCATAAGAATAATATTCTTATTGCCTATTACTTCCATACCAAATTCCCAAAACAACAACTTCTTCCACCCTAGCTTGTCTTGTTGAACAAAACTTTTTTTTTCAAATTCAAGAAATCAACAGTCAACTTGTCCACAATAAAACAAAATTGATTTCAACTAATAACAGTAATGATAAATTAGGTTTTATTAGAAATTTTCCATTTAAGTTAGAGAATGAAAACAATAAATGTGACCTAGGTTTGTAAATAGGCCAAGTAGTATGATGACATTAAAAGAAATCATGGTTTTTACAACTAGTTTTTAATTGTAGATGACATTTACAACTAAATTTCCCTTGATTGTGTTGGATAAGTCACAAGTGATATTAGTCGCCGACGACAACCATTCATGGATGGAAATAAAAGTCAACAAAATACATGTTCATCCATTGACCCATCATATACACATTGTTGCTTGCAACTAGTTTGCAACTAATTTGGTCAACCTTGTGTTCTTATGATATGTTTCCATGTGTCATTAATTTAATATATTTTTAATATAATTATTTTATTTATGAGAATTTGAAATAATCTGAAATGTTCGATTTTAATTTTGGATGGTTTTAGATTGTGCCATGTGGCACAATCAAAATGTATCATGTGGCTTATTAAAACTTTTCAAATTTAATTTAGGTAGGTAGGTAAGACCTACTTACCTATTTATTTAAACTAAACACCTACTAACCTACTTAGGTTATATATCTATTTAAGTATGTAGATAGGTAAATAACTAAGTGAATAGGTTGGTTAGGGAGGTAAAGTAGTTAAAGGGTAGGTACATGAATTTTTAAAAAGAATTTGGGTTAAGCCTTTTAAATGGTTCATCTCACATGGCCGATATTTTGAATGTGAAAATGGGAAGCAAAAAACTTCTTTATACTCTTTTCAAAATGAAAATCGAAGACAAACCTTATGGGCTAAATTTTGAACTTGGAGTTTATTTGCAAACTATTTTGCAACTAGAAAGTTTAATTGCAAAATATTTTCAACTAAAAAGTTCATTCTATATCCTTTATCTTTATTTTTTATTTTTAAAAATTATATAATTCAATAGATGACTGACTAATTAACTAATAAATTAATTACATATAATAATAATTCGTTAATCAGTTTTACATTACATAATTATGAAGAATTAACCAATTAATTAAAATATTATTAAATATATGAAAATGAAAATAATTATATATGTTAGTAATTTAATTAATTAATATATAATGAATAATGAATAATCTTATATAATGATATTATTATTAATGTTGCCTTCTCCCCTAAGGAGAAAGGGATTAAACTACAAAGACTAAGTTGTTCCAGGGAACAAATTTTCACATGGAAAAATGGTTAGTTTTTTCCCCAGGGAGAAGGGGACTAGGTTCCCCCTTGGAACAAATTTTTGAATGTTTGAGTCAAAATTATAGGGGGTAATTTTTTTCCAAATCAAATGTTCTTTATACCATTAGAAAGTTCTCAAAATGTAAAAAAATAAAATGATCTTGGATTATCAATTTGAAGGTACGAGGTAAAAAGTTATGATGAAAAGAAGAGCCATAGGTCAAATTTCCCTCAAGGAACAAATTCTTGAATGTTTGAGTTAAAATTATAACAAGTAAATTTTCTTCAAATCAAATGTGTTTTATACCATTGGAAACATAGATGTGTAAAATGATTTTTGATTTTCAATTTGATGGTACAAGCTAAAAGTTATGATCAAAAGAAGAACCAAAGATCAAATTTGCTTCGAGGAGCAATTCCCAAAGTTGTGATGAAAAGAAGAACTAGGGGTCAAATTTCCCCTAGGGAGTAATTACCCTTGGGGAGAAAGGAAAATTTGACCCACGATTTTTTTTTCATCATAACTTTTAACTTTTACCTTCAAATTGAAAATTCAAAATAATTTTAGATATCTACTCTTTGAGAGCTTTTCAATGGTATAAAGAAAATTTGATTTGGACAAATTTTACCCCTTGTAATTTTGATTCAAACATTTAGGAACTTGCTCCCCAAGGGAACATCATCATCCCTTTCTCCTTGAGGGAATTTAATCCCCTTTTCCCCATGGGAAATTGCTCCCAGGGGAACATAGTCCTTTTCTTTTAAGGGAAATCACTTCTCAGGGCAATTTAATCCCTTTTCCCTCTGGGGAGAAAACAATTTGAAAAGTTTGATCCTTAATTTTTCTTCATCATAACTTATTGTTCATAGCTTCAAATTGGAAATGCAAGATCATTTTTATATATTTATGTTTTTAGAGCTTTCTAATGACATAAATAATGTTTTATTTGGACAAATTTGACCCCTTGTATTTTCTTATTAAACATTCGAGAATTTATTCTTTGGATAAATTGTTCCTCAAAACAACTTAGTATATTAAAACCTAAATTAATATTTTAATTTATTATAATATAATTATAGAATTATAGTAAACATTACTTATTATTTTTCCACTAAAATTACCATAAAGTTTTTAAATAAGTTTGAAAACTAATTATTATAAGTTATAAGTTATGAATATTAAGTTTAATTATAAATTATGCCTTTTTTAATTTATTTATTAATAGAGTAATTACAATGATTTTAGTGTAATTAATTTTGATTGCTAAAAAATGTTATTAATTAGTGATTATATTTATTAGATTCATTAACTTAATGTAATTATAATTATTATAATTACAATAATTACATAAAATAATCTTTTTACAATAATGTTACATTAATTGTAATAATTAATTTTATAATAATTATTGAAATTTTTTATGAATGAAAAAAAATTCTATTAAAAAAATACAAGTATTATACATCACCCTTCATATACATGTGTTTACCTTAATATTCACCCATATATTATTGAATAGAATACATATTATACACCATTATAAATCCATACACCTTGGAGTACTTAAAATACATTTTGAATACACATAGGTTTGCAACTCATTTGACTAGATTTGTAATTAATGGAACAAAAATGGGTTTCTTTTGGATGAAAACCATGTAAAAAATTGTATAAATTAAAAAATGAAAAAAAAATAGTCACAAGGTAGTTGTAGTGTAGTTACAAGCACAACCAAATACAAAAGGTAGTTGAAGAAATAACTAATGATAGTTACAAATGACAAATACTTACAAATAATTGCAAATTGATTGATTATAAAAACTCTTTTTTTTTCTAGTATGACAACAAACAAGTTTTTTGTACATTTCAATTACATCAGAAATAAGATAATCAATAATAGGCAAATGCTAATCTATAAAATGAAGTTCAAAACACTCCCATATGAAAAAAAAAATTGCTTGTAAAAGTGTTCAAATTTCAAATTTAAGCTAATGGAAAGGCGGTTTAACACAGTACTTGTGCCAACATTTTGAACTTTTCATCAATGGACAACACATATGATTTTTTGATGGGCTTGGCAAGACCAGTTGTTGTGAATCAAAAAGTTGTTTTGTCACCACCAACGTTCACATGGTGATACCTTGAATCTATGAAGATATTTAAAGGAACTATATGTGTTTTACATGATTACACAATACATTATGTTGCTTTTGCCTTCCAATACTTCATATCATAGATTAGATGCTACATAAAAATTAAAATACAAATAACATAATTGTTACAAAACAAATATCAAATCAAAAGAATAATCAATCACTACAAAAGCACAAAACAACCAAAAACAAAAAACAAGTTTATGGTTTCAAGTGTAGGTGCCAAAAAAACCATATATATAAAGAAAAAACATGTTAGATGTTTTGTATAGTCCACATTAAGTTCAAAAGAAAAATGAAAAGAAAAAACTAAAGGAAAAAAAATTATGTTTTACATAAAAAACCTTTTTTTATTTTTGAACAAAATCATCATTGTAATTGTACAAAATAATAAACAATTATAAGAGCCAAATGAAGGGTCTCTAAATAGGTTTAAGGTTTAGGAAGATGCAAAAGAAATTTAAATTCGAAAACATATTTGCAAAAATAAACAACATGGAAGTAAAAAAATGGGATGAAAACACACCTAATCATAAGCTATCATCTTTTTTGCAACTTAAAACAAAAAAAAAGACATGATATCCACAAGATTTTTCATAAAAGATTCATCTTTGGAAAAATCAACAATGGATTGGTTGGTGTCAAAACCACAAAAGATTCTTCATTCATCAAAAACATTTTTCACTCAAAGCTCAACATGCTTACTAACTTTTCAATCTCCTTATTTACATTTTCCATTTCTTTATCATCAATTGCAAGAAATTGACATTTCAAAATAAACTCTCTAATAGGAAACTCAAGATTTGTCCCCTCACCAACTTCAAATCTAAAAATCATAACATCATAACTAGAAGGAAAACAAGAATGATATGCATATGGACCAACAACAAAGGTAAAAGGACAAAAAATTTCATATATTGGTACATAACACAATTTTTTATGGTTGGGATCAACAACAAAATTAAATGAACATGGACTAACACAAAACATGAGATGTTGGTTTAAAACACATAGTTGCATGGATGGGATGAACAACATAATCATGAAAATGGACCAACACAAAGTTCAAAATCATCAAGGTTCATAAAGATACAAAGGTTAAAAAAAATGCCCAAATAGCTTAGGAGATTTTGCTTTAAAAAAACACAACTTTGTAGAAGTAGAAAAATACTTATCAATAAGAAAATCAATAGCAAATTCATGATTAATAACATAATACAAATATATTTTAGACCCCTCAATAGACCACAACAAATCATTAACACTAAAAGAGGAATATGAAAAATTAATATCAACAAACTATCAAGGCAAACTACTTGATGCAAGAAGATTTTCTTCTAAAATTTCCATTACATTTGAAAAATCAAAAGTGAATTTTTTTCCCTTAAAACCTACATCATTAGCAGTAGACATTGCAAAAAACACAAGAAAACATACACAATAGAACAAGACAAAGGATAAACATTTAAAAAATTATGAATAAAAAAGAAAATTATTTCACAAGAACAAAAGATGTAAATATATAGTTCATAGTTGTAATCACACTAACACAT
>Ga0209611_10001296_pt1 | contig 42032 bp, 33 predicted proteins | sample S1TSphgellanicum_3_FD_187693 | JGI IMG/M metagenome (GOLD analysis project Ga0209611, IMG submission 187693) | Host-associated microbial communities from peat moss isolated from Minnesota, USA - S1T2_Fc - Sphagnum magellanicum MG (SPAdes) (version 2) | ecosystem: Host-associated > Plants > Peat... | reverse complement strand
AGTAACAAAAACATGAATTAATCAATTAGCTTTTGAGTTTGTTAAGCAACACAATTGGACCATATTTTCAAATAAATAGGGGCATTTATTCGTTTTACAAGGGACATATATGAAAAGATGGTTCCATATGTGATTAACAATGTAAAGAAATTTTCACTCAACTTATTATAAAGTTACAAGGCTAGTTTTTTGCTTAAGATATGATGGATCCATTGGGAGTTGTTTATCCATAATATTGGTTACAACCATAACTTGAAAAAAATTCTTTGTTCATTTGGCAATCATCACTTGGTAACCCTTTGTCAACCTAAGAAGGTAAGGCTTGATGAAGTATGGTTCCAACCTTGTTTTTAACTTTTATTTCTAACCTTCAAAGATTTTTATTTGTGTTTAATATGATAAACAATGCGAAGTTGGCAATGTAAAAGCCTTTTAATGTGAACTTGCTAACCAAGTTGTGTAGAACATTTATTTTCTTATAAAATTTTAAAAACAAAATCTTAAAATACATCAAGTTGGTTGAACTTCTTATTGTGTTAATAATTGGTTATATTGAAGATGAACATTATTTTAATACACCTAATCTTCATGAAAACTAATCTATAAAATCAATTAACCATGCATTTGGAGCTTGTCATTAACATGTTCAACTAGAAGTTTTTCATTTTCAAAACCTTTTTTTTGGAACAATAATTCAAAATTGGAAGGACACTAGAACTTGGTATGGTGTAGAAGGTTAAAGCTTGAGGCAAGAGCTTGATGGTTGAAAGCTAGCTCATGGTAGGGTTGCCAATGTCCAAGCTGTTTTATTCTTGTATTCCTCGTATCTCTTTTTGGTTTTTGAGATTTTTTTGGAATCTAGATGCACGGGTATTGTTAAGATGCTTACACAAAGAGCATCTGATGTACAAGCTGAAGGAAGATTGTGCACATCAAAGTAGATACGATTAGGAAGAGGTAAGAAAATACTCCAAACCCCACATGGCATGAAAAATCAATTCATCTTTTGTAGGCTCCATTGACCAAACGTGTGTGAATGAATTGGCAATTACCATGTTATTAACCGATAGGAACTTTAATACAACCCTTGTTGATCCTGCTTTGGAAGGGTTGTTCAACTAACAATTTGAATTTTGATTTGGCAAAGTGAAGATGTTGCCCCTTGTTTTCATGATCTATGGTTAATTGGAATCTACATGCAACCCACTTGTTTGGGCCTACAAGATTTGTCTTTGCCTTCAATATTACCAACTAATGATTTCTTTTGTGCAGGTTCCGCTTTATGCTGCAATGGGCATGGCATGTTCTGGTCAGGGTTCAATTTCCCCATATAGCATGTTGCCAAAAAGTGGATTTAAAATAATATTCATTCATGGAAAACCCAAGGAAGGATGATGAACTGTAGTTGCAATTCAGACTCCAATAGTTTCCTTTAGCAAATCAGAACTGATCATTTTATTTCCTTTATCTCTAAAAAACTACACATTTTCCCACCATGGAGTTGGGCAGATAGATGCTCAATGTGTCCATGTGGCAATTAGAGCTCCAGCAAGGACTGGCATGTAGCAAACTTAGCTAAGACTGAAAACTGAAAAATTAAACACTGACTGCATCTCTAGGGCAAGGGCTGTTTGATTGCTTTGTTAAAGTAGAAATCTTCTTCCCAATAGTTGTCTCAGAAAGCAAACCACACCATTCAATTCAGGGTTTTCAAGTGGACCCTACCTCATACACATCTAAGTCTGTCAGAAGCCAGTTTGGTACAATAATGCAACTGTCCCATCCCACATAAGACAGGGTTAAAGAAATCAGCGAGAGCTTGTTGGGAACAAAGTGAGAATCTGCTGAGGGGGCGAACTCGGTTGATTGTGGGTTTGATTGTTGTAGTTATGGCTGTGATTGTGATGGTTTTCGTTGGCTGTGATCTGCTGCTCTCTTTGGTCATCACTTTGAGGAGATTGCTGTGGCATGCCCCTTCCAACACCACTGTAAGGATGGTGCTCATACCCACTGTAATGACCTGGGCCCATTGGACATGGTGCTACTGCTGTATAAGGCATGGGGACATTTGGAGATGCAAATGGCGGGGCCCCTACGTCATCTCTGTGGTTATGCACGTAATGCAAGCCACCAAGATTTGGGGGTAGTGGAGTAGAGGCAAAAAGCTGGTCAGATGCCGAAGGACCTTCTGATGAAAGTCCCTGCACACGCTTCAGATACAATCTATACTTCTGCAAATGAGAGGCCACATTCTCCCGTGTCAAACCCTCTACATTCATGAGCTGCATGATTGTTTTTGGTACTGCGTTCTTTATGCCCAGGTGTCCCACAGCATCCACAAAGCGCTTGTGCAGCTGTGGGGTCCACACAAGCCGTGGCCTTTTCAGCGTGCGAGCATTAGGCTCTTCACTACTATTCTCTGGACACCCTGCAGAATCACCATCCTCTGGTTCAGAATCCGCCCGCTTGAAAACATTCTTGGACAACAACCCTCCACCACCCTTGCTACTGTCATCACCCCTTGTTGCACCATATGAATTCTCATGCCGTCTTTCATATGATGTACCCCCTGCTACTGCGCACGGCATCATGTAGGGCAAAGATCCCTGATCTGATCTTCCATCAACCGGGTTGAAACCTGTCTCATCAATTCCTCCTCCATAGCTCTCTGGAGCAACAAACACAGTTCCTGGTGGTGGGTAAGGTCCTGAGGGATGACATACTAATGGCCCTCGTTGGTTCACACCTCCTGCTATTACTCTTGCTGCCTCATCACCACTTCCAACAACCCCATTTCCACTGACAGGTGGCACATCTCCCACTCCCACCCAACCCTCACCTGCATAACCATGTGCACCTGGAAATCAAAAATCTTGCCTCACCATGCCTCCACCCAGAGAGATTACAGAGTCAACAAGGTGAATAGCCACACAGCAAGGTTCAATGAAATGTGCATTGTCATCCTTCACAGGGATTCAATCTGCCCCGTCAGGGCTGCTGCCACCACTCTTTGTCTCTTGTAATGTTGTTTGTGCACACAGACAGGTAAGGCTTACTAGGCCCCGTTTGTGTCTATAAAGTCCTTCCATACACCAGAAGTGGACCAGAACTGACATTGTCATTGAGCAACAGCTTTTTTTTCTTTCGCCTAGACCATTGGATTGTGCTACCTACTCTGGACCAGAGTGTGCACTATGGACCCGAATGTGGCCACTGCACCCACATTGTGTAAATCAGAGCCAATGAGGCTCTACTCTTCAAATCCCTCATTTCCTTTGCACCCAATCTCATATTCTTTCACCTTCAATCTCACAGTAAGTAAGACTGGAATTTTTTTTTAACAGAGATTGTGTCCCTGAGATCCAGTCTTACTTGCGAGAGAAAATTTCCGGAAGAAGAATTTTGAGAAGTAGGGAGCTGCATGACAAAACCCTAGAAAACACAATCCAAAGATTGGAGAAAAGAAAGAGCAGCAGGACAAAGAGAGAAAGATGGAATTTCTGGCACAGCAAGCTCATCAAGAGATGATCCGAGAGGTAGATCTTGAAACTATTTCATATGAGCTTTCAGTTGCTGGATTGTGTGTTTTTGCACAGAAAGAGGCGGAGGGGATTGGGTACCTCTCAGCTTGTCAGGAGCTTGAAAGGAAGGGTAGGATCCAAACGAAGGGATGGACGCTTTCTGGTTCCTGAGGTTCTGTAGAGTCGCTCGTGCTCCGCGTTGAACATCCAAAGGCGTCTTGGCAGGCTCGTGCCTAATGCTGAAGGCACTGGCCAGCGCAGGGGAGATCAGCGACTGAGAGAGGGGCATGAGTTCCTCGTTGGTCGGTAGCCCTTTCTCCCATTCTGACACATGGTCGTCGTCGGCATCATCTTCCGTCGCCTTCATTTCTCCCCCACGACTGTCTCCTCGTCCTCTTGCACACATGAATGAATACAGCCAGCTGCCGCTCCCACCCCCCAAGACTCAACTTCTCACTCTACTCTACTAGATTTGTCTCTTCTGCTCTTGCAGCTCCTCATTTGCACGCACCTTCTTCTTCTTGTTCTTCTTGTACCCTTTCTCGCTCTAAATCGCAACAACTCCTCTCAAAGCTCCAATACGAATTTCTTACATCCTCCAGGAAACAAGTCAGCTGTTCACAGCCCGCATCCTGGCAACATAGATGAGGAATTCACTGTAAACCACCAAAGGAAAAGAGTCACGAAGTAGCCAGCCATTGAAGATCTTCTCTGTCTGTCTGTGTCCTTTGCTCTCCCTCTTTCTCTTCTCCATGCTGCTGAGCTTCATCCTCTGTCTGTCCACTATTAGCTCACTCTCCACCACCACCACCACCACCATCTCTTGTGATTTCCTCCAAAATTTCCACCTTCACTGCACGACCAGATTGAACTCAGATTCTCTTCCTAATACGCTCATTCTCTGTCTCTGTCTCTGTCTCTCGATCTTTCTTTCTTTCTTTCTCTCTTTCTCCTCCAAATTCTGCCTTGCTATACAGATCATTCCTCTAACCACACCTCTTAGAAACGCCATTGGAAAACTCTCAATCTCCTCCTCACCTCCCACACAGCTCGCTGAGTTCCTGTCCTCTTTCTTCAGTGCTGCAGCAGCTGATCTCTTAGCTGCTGCAGTTGTGATCTCTCGCTAGAGCGACCTAGCAAGCACTGGTCCAAAGAAAGACCTGAACTGGGCATTACAACGCCATCACGATGGCCTAAGAGCAGCGGCAGCATCTTCTTCTTCTTAGTCTTCTTCTTCCTTCTTCATCTTCTTCTTCTGCTTCATCCACATTTGGATTTCTTCATCCTCATTGGGTTTTTCATCCAGACTTGGGGTTTTTTCATTGACCTCTAATTTCTCGTCCACCCTTTTCCCTTTTACTCATCCACATTTGATCTTTTCATCCATTTTTCTCTTTGCATCCATATTTGATTAGGTTTTCATCCAGATTAGGTTTTTTCATTCACCTTTACTTGCTCATCTACCCTGCTATTTCCATCCACATTTGATTTTTCAATCCATGTTTGATTTTCATCCATATTTGATTAGGTTTTCATTCAAATTTGGGTTTTTCATTCACCATGAGTTGCTCAATCTACATTTCGATTTTTCAATCCATGTTTGATTTTTAACCCAATTTGATTTTTCATCCATATTTGATTCTTCTTAAGGAGCACGGTAGTTGGCACGCCTATCTTCTTGTTATCCTAATGTTTCTTCACCCTATGAAGTCAAGGGTGATTTTGTTGTTCATGTTGAGAATCTATAAAAGCTTCATGCCTCACTTCCTTTATTATCCTTACTACTTTGAACCCCGTGCCTAATGCACAGGTGTGTGTGTATTTGACGGTACATATTACAAAATTACAATTACAAACTACATTTCCAAAACCTCTTTATGTACGACATTCCACATGTATCCATCGGGACCCTGGTCGCTGAAAATCTTGATGTTTGCATTGCTTGTAACCCATGAGATAGCAACATACAACTGACCGTGGGAATAGACCGGAGACGGTAAATATACCCCAACGTTGGTCAACTTGTAAGTAAGTAGTAAGTTACTTATTTAGTAGGTATCAATCTGTTGACAATTATTTTTGTTTTTGTATGTTGATAAGTTTCAGTATCCAGACCCCCTCCCTGTTCATAATGGTTAGGGTTTCTGGTGCAGCCAATTTTCACATGCATCATAATAATACCTTTGGCATCCGGCATATTATTATTATTGGCAAAATTGTTTTTCTGGGCAATCTGATCATTGCAATTACCAATATATCTATTAAGTTTGTGCTAAAATGGCAACTGACATCCATTGCCATTATTATTATGGCAAATGCAAGCCAATATCTAATAAAAGTGTGCTTAACAGCTGCTCACTCTGGCATCCAATGAATTATAATAAAAAATTGTGGCAATGTAAAAAGCATTGAAAATTTCCAATATTTTAAATAAAATTTCCAAAAAAAAAAAAAAGCCCAACCCAACTCTTTCAGTTGTTGAGAAAAAGACAGGATGAGTGTATCTAAGTCCAAAAACCCCAAAATAAAAAATTAAAAAAAAAATGTACAACACTAATATATATTATTCTCCCCCACGCCGTGTCTGTATTCCACTCTTTTTTCACCCTATCGGAGTAAAGAGACCATGACAAGATGAATGGATGACCAGACAAATGGATGGATGAATGATGGGACAGATGGATGAAATGATGCTTCACAACGTCCTTTACTATATGTAATCCTTATGTTCACTGACCCTACAAAGTCAAGGGTGACCTTAGGTTCATGCTAAGAATTTAGGCATAGTATTCCTTTTCCTTTGTGCCCCTTGTGTTCTTCACCCTATGAAGTCAAGGGTGAACCAAGGGTCAAGTCAAGAATCTAAGCTTCACATTCCTCTTCTTCATTAACCTAATGTTTCTTTACCTTACAAAGTCAAGGACCTTGGGTTCATGCCAAGAATCTAAGATTCATACAATATTGCTAGGTTCTCCAATTCATGGGGTCAAACCTAGGGTTTAAGTTTATGTTCTTATAGCTTGGATCCGAGTTGATGTCCATTTGTTGAAATTGGCATAAGAACTTGATCATGGAATTAGTCTTTTGCTAGATTTTGAATTAAAATTAGAACCTAAAAAAAAAACCTTCTTGAACATAAATTTAATGTTTTTGAATAAGCAAGGTGAATTCTCTTTAAAAGTTGATAATTATACTAAACTTTATAAGCAAATAATAAATTTTAATTATTTATGAGATTTCATACCTCTATAATCAAAATCAAAACCAAAGATATTCTTAAATAGAAAGAATCAACCAAAACTTCTTCATACTTCAATTTCATTAGTATTTTAATATTTCTTTACCCTATGAAATCAAGAGTGACTCTAAAAATGTCAAGAAACAAAAATTTATACTTTTCTTCTTTCATCACTTTAATGTTTCTCCTACATACGTGGGATAAATTTGAGACATGCAAATTGATAAGAAGTGCTTCTCTTGCATAGATGGGATAAATTTGAGTTGTTAATAGGTGGGTCTCAATAGTTTTCAAAATCTAGTTATTTGATACCTTCTCTGAAATAGACAACATAATTTCACAAACAATCTACCCATCCATTAAGAATTTTTTTTAATCAAAAGATGTTATTTTACACCTAGTTAATGATTAATTTAGTATTAAAAAAAATAAAAACACCCAAGTTCTTGTTATTCAAGCATTAAGGTCGCCGAGGTGGATCAATTTGAACCCCACCTACCTAACCTTATGACTTTTATGGGGATGGGATTGTCATTGGGTTTGGTTTTATCCAAACAAGTAGAATTGAACTTATTTTGCAATTTTATGTTTCATTTCTTTCCTAACAAACATCATCACTTTTGTTTATCTACTTCTATTCTTATACTTAGTCAAAAAAATAAAAATCAATCGATTAACAAGATTGAAAATTGATTGAAGATCATTTGTTTGCCTTATCTATAACCTCAAGTGAATTTTTTGTTTTTTTTGTTTTTTTTAATTCTTTTTAAATAGTCAACAATTTTTTAAAAATAAAGTTTCATGGTGGAAACATTCATCCTCATGTTTTGTTCACTAGTTTTTACAAGGCCTATTGGTTTTTAATGATGGTATCAATTGGCATAAGGGTTAATAAGGTTGTACAAATCAGGTCACATCATTACCCCAAAACTAAAACAAACAAAATGTCTTGGTATATCTTGTCATTTCCTTTTATCTTGAAACTACAAAACATATTAGAAATGTGGGGAGGGCATTTGAAGGACATATTGCACACAATAGGAAGAAGTTTTTTTTTTTTTTTCATTAAAGGATAAATAATTTACTTGTTGTAATAAAGATGACATTTTCAACCTTATGACTTACATCCTAAGTTAGGTTTAAACTAATAACAAGTGGATGTTTGTTTGGGAGGGTAAAGAACTTATTGAGTTGTCAAATTATTTGAGCATGACTCAAATGATTCAATTAATAAGCACGAACAAATCCTAAGTACTTAAATCAATTAACAATTGTGAAAGTAATTGAGGGTATTTTGAATTGAAATATTATCCTTGTGGGAAATGATGTGACTCATATTTATCAAGTTGAATCTCTTACACATCACCTTGTGTTATTATGTTTGTCTCAAGGTTTTTATGTGAAGTGTAAGGCATGGATTCTCACCCCGTTGAAGGCATAAAATTTTGATTTTAAAAAATTGAAATTTTGAGCATAAAGCTTGAAAATCATGTTTTTTCGCAACTCTTGTGGGTTTCCTTTGGATTGAGCTTGTGATGAGTGTTGCGGTTTTATTTTGTGTTATGAAATTGCAACTTGTTAAGCTATAATTTGCATTTTTTTTTGTTTTGTTTTTGACACAAAAAGTGAATTGCAATGGAACATGGACTTGAGTTAGAGAAGCCCATGAAACAAAATTGATCATTTTGAACATTTTTTGAATCTTTCACATTCTTTGGAAAATCAAACTCCACTGAGAAATTGTCATGCCCCAAAATGAAAAGCAAGTTTGTGTGGACATTCAAATATTATGCAAAATGCACATTGTAATTTTCATTGAAAACATCGCCATGCTATATTTTCATTGAAGCAAATGATTACCCATGTTTGTATTAGTGTTGGTTGGTAGTTGATAAAACACCCAATTATCAACTTAATTATTAATAACTTATTAGCTAGTTATTGATAACCTACTAATTGAATATTGAATCGAAATTTTTTAGTAACCTATTTGGATTATTGGAATTTCATTCAAGTATGTTATCAATCGTAAAACCCTATGCATGTTCATGATATAACATAAAAAATGTTTTAAATATAAACATAAACATAAATAAAAGCTTGTAACCTACCCCATGTACATAGTATAATCAATGATTTTCAATGTAAGTACTTGATAATTAAACATCATGAATGATTAACATTTATTACCCACAAAACCACGGACATTTCCCATAAATTGATAACACATTGTATTATTTTGATAATGAAATTGATCATTTATGGTTTTTTTAAAAACATATTTGACCATGTATGAAAAAATAAAATGGATAGCATGGGTTCATACTAATCTAAGCAAGTCATTCATCACCCAAAAAAAATCCATTTCAAATTTTGTTGTTGCATATGAGTTTATTGTGTAGGAAGTTGATGAAGGTCATTATTGCCATAGTAGTAGAAAATCATTGTGTAGGGCATTACTAGTCATGTTAAGTCATTGTAACCTTTACATATGGATAACTAAGAAAGAGAAAAAAAGATTTACAACTACAATATGATTGTAATCACAATCAAATGAGCTAAAAACCATGTTGGACGATTGCCAAAACTTTTTCAAAACTATAACTTTGTTAGATATACTTTTGTGGTGTTATTTTAATGCCATGTTAAATCATGGGAAATTGTGTTAAATGACTAATATGAATGTTGAATAATTCAAAATATTTTTTATAAAAAAATCAGTTTTGGTTTTGATATCAAACCTTTGAACTTGAACAACAATTGCATCAAAAGTAGTCAATTTTGTAAATTACAAAATTAAAGACTATCTTTATAAAGAAATTTTGATGAGAAAAAAATGAAATGATGTCAATTGATTACCCACATTCAAAAAACATTCACAATTTGAAAGTTGTGGAATTGAAAACAAATTTAAAATCAAATTTTATTGAATAATAATTTTAAAATTTCAAGAATCTTTTACCACATGTAAATGAGGTGTAATGTACATGACATCTAAAGGAAAGTTGTAGTTTATGAAACAAGAAAATAAAACATAAAATAGTTAGCATATTTTCATACAATTTGAAATTAGGATAATTTTTCAAAACAAAATCCAAAATTTGGTAGAATCTGTACACTTTTAGAAAATTCTTAATTATTCATCAAAAATTAATACAAAAATTGTGATGTATTGCAAAAATTACATGTATTCTTAGTAACATATTGCAAAATATTTCATTCCAAAAGTCCTTTCTATGAGAAAGTCAAAATGACCACAAATAGGATTATGATCTTTGAATCTTTTGTCATTGTTGGCTCATTTAATTGTGATCACACCCATCTAGCCATATGTTTTGTTCAAGCTTACTAAAAACGACATTATAATAATAAGGAGTCATCACCCTTGCGTTATTGAGGTTCACCATTTCTAGGAAGCTTGAAGGAATGTTAACAATTTTGAATCATAGCAACACAAAACCTTTTAATCATCTTCATCACCATTTTCAATGTCATCATAGGGACATTCTCCATTGCCTTCTTTCACAACAATAGTTATGAGCTATCAATGCTATAAAAAAATGTAAAAACAATAAGGTGGTGGCATCTTGATGGACATTATTAATTTTTTTCTAATCCTTACAAATGCAATGACTCTCTTCAACAACAATTCATAAAAGATCTAATATTTTTCATTATTAATGGAAACATGAAGTGGTTGTTGTGAAAATCCATGGTTGTAGCATCTTTGATGTGTCAACATGATAAAATCAAAATTCTTTTTTTGTAAGCAATTTGTCCTTGAGCATCTCCCAACCATGTTGGCCAAAATAATGGACCAATATGGGTTCCCTTCAATTGCACAATTTATAAACCACTACCATATTGTATTTGATTTGTGAATGTCAAGAATTGGATTTGATACCTTTGCATGTTGTAATCAATTTCAATAATGAAAAAATTGGATTTTTTATCATGTTATAGGAAGTTTTTGACACATCTAGAGTAGCATTGGTAAAATAAATAATGTTTTTGTTGGTTTAATATATTAACTTTAACAAACAAAATAAGTGATTTTGTCTAAGATGACTAGGGCACAAGTCTAAACACACTTGCTTTTGTTTTAACTAATGTTATTTCACGTGCACCATTGTAAAAAAATTCACTATATATTGTCACATTTTTTGGAAGTTATGTTTAAAACTTGTCAACATGGCACAAATGAGATTAAAATGGGGGTTGGGATGAAGGAAATGAGTTTGATTGATGTTCAAGTTGTTCTCTATAAAATAATCACATGAACAAAAAAATCCCAAAAGGGTGTGCAAGAATGAGAAGGAGATGGTAAGGTGGTCACTTCAAGAGCTTTTAAAAATTGAAAATTCCAATCAAAACCATGTTTGTTTTCAATGTAGTATTCTTTTAGGAAACTTTGGAGTACTTTCAATCAGATAATTTTATTACAATGAACAAACTTCAAGATTGCAAGCTTTCAACTATCTTTTGGCTGAACCTAACAATCACGAAAATGGTAATTAAAACCTTAGGCCTTATGGTCAAACAATGCATTTTGAATCAAACTAGAAATAATTGTTGTTGTTAAATCCTTTATATTTTACATTTTCTAGAATTTGAATTAGATTGCAAAGAAAACACAAAGTTTCAACAACCTATGATCTAGGTTTATTTAATCTTGGGATTTTGAACTTGAAAATTAGAAATATTGTTTGTTGGGATGGGTCTTGAGGTTATTGATGTACATTAAACCATTTTCTATCATTTGCATCATATGTAACCTTACACAAGCACACAATATGTGTGTCATTTAATTGGATCTTATATTAAAGGTTTGCAATGTATCATGGAATATATAAACATGGATAAAACAATGATAATTGTGAAAAAGTGTTGGTGCTTTTGATTAAGGTCTTGAAGCAATTCAACCATGGACATGTAAATAACCCTTTCCCAAAGGCACCCAAAATTAAAGACTATCTTTGAGGAATTTTAATTAACAACTAAAACCAATAGTTTGTATTTGGTGAAATTGTAATTGTTATAATATTATATAATTGATATATCATATAAGTATCAATGATAATGATACATGAAATTACCCTTACAATCATGGAAAAAAATCATGAACAATTTCTTCATGTTGCATTTTTGGCTCATTGACTTTTGGGTATTGTTAAATCTAAAATTGAAATTGAAAAGATTTCACTATTGTAAGCATATTCACTAGTTTCTGATTTTGTTAACTTGGGGTGCATAACTTAAATGAATTGATGATAATTTCAAGAAATTGGCCCCAAATGATGTGAAGACTATTTGCCTTTTTGCTATAGTGAGGTTGGAAGACTTTTTCATATGTAAGGATGACTTTCTTGATGACTATGATAATGAGCTCAATCAAGTTGGTTATTTTGAGGATGATGGATATTATTACTATACATATTAATGTTTAGTAAATGGTTTGACTATAAGCTATAGATTTTCATAACTTCATGTAAGATTGTTTTGGGCTTCAAGTAAGTAGTTGGTTGTTTTCTTTGCTTCAATAGGCCATTTCCAAACTTTGAAGCTAAATTATGAGTGAATCAAAACCAATATGTTACCCCATTAAAGAGTACAAATTGTCATTTTAATGCTTGTGGTATATATGACCTCAATGAGTTGGCTTTCATTGGTATTAAATTTTTAAAATAAAATGTGAAGAATTGGTAGCAAAACTTTCTTCTTAGTATATAAGCTATTAATTACACATACATTGCACTAAATTGAAAACATATTTGATGTGTTGTTGGCTTTGGAAATTACAAATCATTATGGTTTGTATTTTCTTGTAAGTGATGAATAACCTAAATAATTTGGTTATATGATTTCATGGGTGTTCAATTGAATCCTTTCTAAGTATTGGGGAAAATTAGTAGCAAATCTTTCTCCTTGGCATGTAAGGTATCAATGAAATGAACCATGTAGTCAACAAAAGACATTTCTAATGCATTGTTGTTTATTTTGGGACTTATAAAATGGTCATGTTGTTTACACTGTGCAATTATATATGGTATATAATATATGATAATGTCAACTTGAGGTGAGAAATCTTATTACAAATTATGTGTACATGTGGAAAGTGCAAAGAATGAAGGGTGTTGAAATCATTCAACAATTTTAGAATATTACATTTAAGATGCATAATTACTTCTTTTAGAGAATTAGTGCAAGAGGGATTTGTGTAACTATGTGAACTATATAACTAGCTAACTTTACTTGACATATGCTTTTGCACAACAATATTATATTATGTGTTTATCATTTGTTTTAATGTCACCATGCCATTCTATTGACAACATAGGTCATTGTTTTGTCAAGCTCATTAGAGGTTGGAAATTGTGAATATGTTATCCTTGCTTATTGAAAAACAAATAACATTTTTTGTTCATACATATATTAATTATCAAATTTTGTCATATTGATAAATAACAAATGTAGGTTTTGACATTGGTCCCATCTATAATTTTGTAAACATTAACACCTTTAAATAGAGAGAGTTATTATACTTGCATAAATAGTCACATCCCTAAGACCAAAGACATTTGTTCCTTTATTTAAATCGTCAAACAAAGTTCTACACATCACGAATCGATTAACATTTGAAATCAGATAACATTGTTCATATTGTGATAATTATTGACAACACAACATGCCATCTAAAATAAAATTTTGAATTGAACAATATTTGCACAACTTGCAACACTTCATGCATTTTAAAATTTTAGTGTTCCTTTGATATTTAGAGGTGCCATTTGACCTTGCTATCAAAAATGCTTGTTTGCAATAAAAACATTGTCATAAACATTTTAAGAAGCTCAATGATGATGGTTAAATTTCAAAATTTCCTCAAGTTTTGCACAAAAGGAATATTGGTTCCTCCATGAACTCCAACCCCTAGTTCAAGCCCTATTGATTTTGATTTTATTCATCACACCATTTTTTTCTATCTATGGATTAGAGTAGCAAAAGCTCATTTGTCTTCACTAATAAACATTTTCATTTCACCTCTTACAATCTTTTTTATACATCTAATGGTTCATATACTTTCTCTAATATTAACAATTCCATGACATCCCAAATGCACAAAATTTGAAAACCACCTTCACAGAAATTTATTATGAACTTATAATGATAACTTAGCAATTATAGGATTAAAAAATTCTAGGACATCCCAAATGCACAAAATTTGAAACCCACCTTCACATAAAATTATTATTGACTTATAATGATAATTAAACAATTATTGTACAATGATAAGGTTTGAAGTAAATAGGTGTATTAATAGGGTTATGATTGGATAGAGTATGAATTGAGTAGGTTGGGTAAGTATGTTAAATAAGTAGGTGTCATATGTTTGTATTACTTTGTTGTTAATTGGTTATAATTGTGATAAATAGGGATACACACTTAACATTATGGTTATTCTAATATGTGAATGAAACATAAAAGACACTTCTTATCCATCTTCTTATGAAATTTGCAAAGCTTTGTCCTCCCATCACCAAGAACACCATAAAGCAAAAAACAAAACACCAATTTGTTCTAAAAACAAACAATATCTATTTCATTATAATTAACAGGAATTGTGACATATTAAACACATACAATAATATTGAATGACTTTTGAAAGGGAAAATTGGTATACCTTTTTAAACTTAACTTTCAAATCCAATTTCCATGAAAATTATTATTTTTTAATTTTTACTAAATTTTCAATGACGAAAAAAACTCAAAATTCAATATCTTTAGCACCTTAGGTTTCAAAGTTATGAAATCCATTCTATGGAACCCTCTTCATTGAGGGTTTTTCAAAGACACCAAGAGCACGAGGCAAGGGGTGACATGGTTTGGGAGATTTCAACTCGACAAAACAAAACAAATAAACAATTTTAATTGCTAGCCAAAAAAAAAAAAACCTCAATTCATAGTTACAACTCCATAAATATTTTAGAAAATATATTATGCCACATTTGAAAGTTCCTTAAATTACATCAATCTCATCCAAGATCATAATTAATACATATGATGTCCATTGTTTCTTGTCCATATTTTAACATAATAATTAGATAACCTTTTCAAGGATCACAATTTAATATAATCTTTCCTTCTTCAAAATTGTAATCCTTTTTGTTTTTTTGGTCAAATATATATTTATTTTTAGAAAACAAGGTTCAACAATTTCAAAATTTAAAATTTCAGAATTTCAATAGTTGAGGAATAAATACCTTATTACCCTAAGGTAGTTAGTTTTGTCATTAAATAATCCTGAAAATAGTGAAATGAATTTTTGTGAAAACATAACATGAAGGTTGACAAGTTGAAAATCATTAAAATTAACACTCTGAATAATTTCACTACTCATATGACAATATCATAGTAGATCATGAAAATGATAATAATTTCAAAATTAAAAAAAGAAACAAAGTGATTTTTTGAAAAAAAATAAATTATTCATTTTGTGAATGTGGAAATTGACCTTAGTCTACGGCTATACAAAATACATTTTGGTATTGTGCATTTGTGATAATAGTAATTCAATGGTTTTTCAATTTTCCACAAGTTTGACAAAAAAAAAATCAATAAAAAAATCTCTTTTTTTTTTCGGCTAAACCTTTAGGAAATATTATTTTTGGTGCTGAATATCAGTCGTAAGTACCAGTATCAGAAACCCTTGTGGGTATTTGAAACTAACTAGACCACTGCGAGCATCAAAACCCATGTGGGTATTTGAAGTAACTGGACCAGCAGTTCCTGGGACGACCGTGTGGGTATTCCACCTTACTAGACCAGCGACCATGTCGATAGTTGAACTAACTAGACCAGTGAAATCATCCAAATCCATGTGGGTATTTGGTCTAACTAGACCGGTGGAATCATCCAAATACATGTGGGTATTTGGTCTAACTAGACCGGTGGAATCATCCAAATACATGTGGGTATTTGGTCTCTCCAGACCAGTGGAGTCATCCAAATCCATGTGGGCATTTGGTCTATCCAGACCAGTGGAATCATCCAAATCCATGTGGGTATTTGGTCCATCCAGACCAGTGGAATCATCCAAATCCATGTGGGTATTTGGTCCATCCAGACCAGTGGAATCATCCAAATCCATGTGGGTATTTGGTCCATCCAGACCAGTGGAGTCATCCAAATCCATGTGGGTATTTGTACTAACCAGACCAGTGGATGATCGAGACACGATGTGGGTAACTGGACTAACTAGACTGTCGGTTACATATCGAAAGACCATGTGGGTGTTTGTACAAATTAGACCACTGGATTATCGAATTTGGTCCTTGGAACCAACTGGACCGGTCCATAACGGAAAGCCATGTGGAACAGCAAGAGTGAATTAGGTCAAGCTGCATACGAGAAGCTCGTCGTGTTCTTCTTTGGTTTTTGCAGGCACTGAATTTCCTGCCGAGGTTGCGCGAGCAACAACGCAGCTCAGTCGTCGTGTAAGCATTGCTGTCTTCTCGTGTTCCTTCTTCTTGTTGGCGCAATTGACTCTCTTTTGTGCGGAACGAATCCTTTGGAGTTCTTCTTCATTGGTGATCGGTGTTCCTTTTCTCAATTTGACTCTCTGTGTCCGGTGTTGTTGTGATCGCAGGAGGGCCTCTGTCGTCCATGGGTCATGTAGAGCCTCTCGAGTTTACTGGCTATGGAGATGAGGACGGCCATACCTTTCCCTCCCCTAGCAGCACCCTAGCGTTGGTGGGAGCCCCGACCTTCCCTAACTCCATCAAGTGGTCGGAAGATAATCTCATCGCCGTGGCGTCTGGTCACCTGGTTACCATCCTTGTGCGTTGAGAGCTTTTCCTCGTCTTTCACATTCTTGTTCATATCTTTCCAGCTTGATAGTGAGAGTATATATGTCTTTTCTCCTGCGATGGCATGTCTCTCTTTATCTTAATTTCCTCCTGCAGCCTTCCTGTTGCCTGGTTGCTCTTCCGTGTAGACAGTGGGAGGTTTTCCTTGTGCTAGTCCCCTCTTCTTGCATTATATTGATTGATCCATTTTCTTCAAATTTCCTGTGTCCATGATTCTTGACATGCGGGAGACCCAGCACGCTGTCAAATGTTACTTGTGTGTGATATTATGTTTGTTGTTGTGGCAAAACGGTTGTCTGTGCATTAATTATTCCCATATCTGTGTAAATGCTGTTGATCATTGTGATCTAAGTGTTGTTCTCGTGATACTGAATTTGAGGTTGTGTCAGTCCAGAATCCAGCATCATTGTCTGGTCCTCGAGGCTATGCATCAATACTACAAAGCCAGATCTTTGATATTGGAACTGTGAAGCGGGAAGGTATATTTTTTGCGGGCTTTGTAAATCTGTGTGATAGTTTGTACTTTCTCTTTGTTGATCTTAGAAGTGGGACACATATTTCTCCTATTTGGTTTGCAAGATAAAATGATCATTCAACATTGTTCATAAGTAGCCACGAATCTAAAAATGCATGATCTTATCCATGTGAATTGCAGATTTGTCTGACTCAGTCCTGCTTCCATTTCGACTGTGGAGAGAGGGACGTGTGGGTGTGCGAGCTCTGGATTGGTCTCCACAGGGCTTGGCTTCAAATGGAAGGTTCGTTTCTTGTTACTGGAAGTTTTTTCTTAATAGCTCTGTCACACGTGCTAGTTAACTCAGGTTCACATGATATCTGAGAGTTTTCCCTGAAATGTTGTGTGTTTGGTGTCCCACCAAAGATTCTGGCATGCCTGCTGGTTTACACTCTGCTCTTGTGCTATTGTGCACATGTGGTCTCTGTAGCTCAACTAGTGATTTGCATGCATTCAAGTGGTAGTTTGTGTCTGGCATTGATGTGTGGTGGCTGTACTACTTTGCAGTTGTCTGCTGGGGGTCTGTACCACAGACTTCCGTATCAAACTATATCGTGCACCCTTCTGTGACTACAAAGCTGAATGGGTCGAGGTATGTTTGGTTCCTACTATTGATGTTTTGGAATGCATGACCCTTTTGCATATGGACCTGAGTTTGACAAGGCTAGGAACTGTGTTCTTGTGATGTCCATTCTACCTTGACCTCAGTAATATGGACAGTCCCGTTACTCTTGATCTCTGAGACGTGGATAGCTGATATGTGGAGAGAAATGGAGCTACACCCGACCCTTGCATGTTTAGGGTTCTGGGGACAAGCTCTGCACCAGGATTTCACATATTGTTTGCTTGGTGAATTTCCACGGTGAATTGACCAGGAAACAAGTTCACCTGACTCGAGCTCTTCTGGATAAATCACAAAGTTGGTTTGGCTCTAGATGCTGAGTTGTTGTACTCATCAAACATCATTGATCAATTTCCTTGCTGTACAGGTGGCAGATCTTTCGGAGCTTATTTATGCATATTGTTTAGAGAAGGAGTTCAAGGAAACAGAGGTGTGGCTACCAGAGTTGATGTGGTACTTACTCTTTCAAAAAGTTGGGAATTTAACATGGCTAGGTGCCCAGATACAGTTCAACTGCAATTGTTTCTGCCTGTACTTGGTTTACCCTCTTTGATATCCATCTTGTCAAGTTAATGACATTTGGTTGGATGTGTAGGGAGATGAAGCTCAATTTGTTAGCTTTGGGGTCAAAGACAAGAAAAGGCATGTGGCAACTGCTGAGCCTCAGCACAGGAAAGTGAGCAGGACAAAGAAACGGTAAGTTTGAGGATAATCATTTGACTGTTTAGTTTGTAATGCTTTGTAGTCACATCTTCTTTCAGGGGTCCTCCTTTGGCTACCTTCTGTTCTATGTCAATCTCCCTGGGTCTATTTCAGAGATTGTGTAAGATGTCTGTGCATTTGTTCTACATTGTTACAGAAGAGAAACAGTTGGAAGAGCTCTTCTAGGTCAATATGTTCTGATTTGGTCTCCTCCCTGCAGTTTGGCAGATTCACAGGAAGGAGCTGGGTTGGTTGATGATTGTGGAGATGCACAGTCTCTGTTGGAAGGACATATGTCACCTGCCCTTTTTTCTAAAAGTTTGCAAGCAGGGGTGGAGACCTCACCTCTGGTGTGTGTCTTGTAGATGATCAATCAATGAAATGTCTTATTCTTTGGTGTCGCCATTTGCTTTTTTGCTTCTATGAGGCTGGTTTGAGCATTCTTTAGAGTAGTTTGAGTTTATGTTTGTTCATGAATGTGCATGTTGCTGGTAGTTGGTGGGATGCTACTGAGATTGAATGGGAAGGGATTGGATATTGAGGTGGTGAAAGAGGAGCCACAAACACCATACAATGAAAATCTTGAGGATGACTTTGATGATGACCCTGATCAAACCCTTGCAGGTGTGAGTTTGTGAACCCATTACTAATGTCTTGTCTGGTACATAGTTTTGCAAGAGATAGCTTGCATATTCTGCCATGTTATCATATTCATCCTGAAAAGATTTTGTACTGCTCAGATGGCAATCTGACTTGAAGGAAATATGATACTATCTCTTAGGATTTCAGGTTGGTTGTAAATGGCTGAAATAAGTGCATATACAGGGACATGCTAAAATGAAATAAAAGCTCTTTCCTCCAGAAGCTTGTTGCAGCTTGAATGAGGATACTGTTGGACTTTTTTGATTAGCAATGTTTCTTGAGTGCTAGCCAACATCACGTCTGAGTCTTCCCATTGCTTCTGGAAAGGCAACAGAAACTCAGGACGCAGATTGTGTATAATGGTTTGCCCAAGTTTTTGGGAACATTATTATATGCTTATCTACACCCACTGTTGGGAGCTGATGAACTCAGTGGGTAGTCATGGCAGCTTGTCACTGCCGTTCGTGATGAAGGTGATGGTCTGTCACTTTGTGAGCAACTCTCATGAGGTTATGACTGCACTCATTGTCGTGTTACCTATAATTGTTGTTGTGGAGATTTCTCTGCAACTTCATCAAGCTTTGTTGTTGATTTTCTAGATTGTATTAATACTTTTATGTGTGTATGGTTGTTGAATTGTGTGTTTTATGTTTGTACGTTAATCTAAAGCTATGTGTCTTTTTTGCAGAGCTTGGTCTTAAGGACTCCCCTCCTTTGATGGATCCATCAGTATCCCCCTGGTCTCCAAGAGAGAAGCAACTATATGCAATGTATGCCGAAGAGAAAGCACACCTTGAGGAGTTCAAAGAGCTTGGATGTTATTCGAGCAAACATCTGTTAATAGTTTGTGCAGCGGAAATTTTCAAATGGAGCGTAAACTTAAGAGGAGAGGAGCGTGGTGATGGAAGGCAATTGTTCCGGCCCGACTTGACAGAGCCCGTGACGGTGAGTATCTGATAAGCAGTAAGACACTACAACATTACTACTTCCAAGTTTTTGTACCAGTACTTTCACGACATAAGTGAAGGATATAAGTGTTTAATGTTGTTTTCAATGAATTTTCAAGATGTTTTCAGGATGTTCAAACTGTTTGAATTTGCCATTCAGAGAGGTTCAAAGGCCATGGACATGCCAGTGCAAGAGTATCGGGAACTTTCTCGCCGTTGCATTTTGGAGAGAAACGCAACTGTACACTTTACAAATATTGAGGCTCTTGAGCGTGATGTTGCTCACTGTGCACATGCCATCAAGCGCTTTCCTGAATTCCAGACTGATCTTCCAGACCAGTGTGTGGTCATTGAGCGGTTCAAAGATTTAAAAAACGCCCTTCATTGTAATTTCATTTAGAAGGTAAATCTTCTTTCATTTGAAATAGATTTCATAGATGGTTTATACTTATCCTCTATTGATTTACAGTTTTTTAGGAGCTCATGTATGGTTTCACTCATCTAGATGTCCAACACTATTCTCTAATTAGTTTTCTTCCTTCCCATTTTGCAGAGCTGGCTTGATTTGAAAGTGCATGTTTTTGAAGACATGGCATATGGGTGTGGGAACAGTGGAAATCCCTTTACATTGAACAACATAATGCTTGGCTGCCCAAATCTTTTGTCATCACTGTTATTCGTTCCTAATTCCATTCTTTCCACTTTTTGACTCTTGATTTCAGTATGCTTAAACCTGCTATTGCTCTTCCTAGAGGAGATTGGTAAGTGTTTAGGGAAAATGTTTACACCTTAGCAAATTCTTCCAAATAAAATTTGGATGTTTATATTTGTTTTAAACTAAAATTTTTCTTTTTAGGGCATCATTTGCCAATTTTCAACCTCATAGATTTAACTTTGTAGAGTATTATATGAAGCCTTGATGATCAATTTGTTAATAACAAGTGGAGTTATTTAATAAATGATGAACAACATTGATTGTGAGGATTTTTTTTCCCAATAAAATCATGCCGTTAATCTTTTACAAAAATAAAATAAAATTACTAACTTAATAATTGGTTTTGGGCTAGTTGTAACTTGTAGTGGAACAATTACTAAGACTTAATGAATTTTTTTCCCAAAATTTTAATAATACTAGGTAGCACATGCACCTATCTATAACTGTTGACCTGTAGAATCTAATCACAATGTAATGTTTATGGCAGGGTTGATGATTGGATGCTAGCTCCTCTTCATCTGTGGATACCCTCCTAAAAGACATTCTGATTATCTCAGAGAGAAACAACTCAGCAAAACAAGCAATGGAATTCTGCTTTTGAGAACCAAGAATTGTAACCTTAAGAAGCTTTGCAAAGAATTGCCAAGTTGTGTACAACAGCAACCGCATGTCTTACCTCTTCAATGTCTTCATAAGGTAAGATGACTTGTGAGATTAGAAATGGAAGAAAGATAAGCACCAAAGGCAAAGGCAAATGCAATGTAACAGTCCAAATAAAGTTTGTTGTGCTCTCTGGATGAACACAACAGAATCCTATCTTAAGGAAGGACAGACCCCAGCAGTAGAAGCAGCTAATCAATGCCTAGTCTGGGGACATTGTAAAGAAGGCAAAAGCCCACTTTCTGACACTGTCAGGAGATACCACAGTGAAAGATTGAGCTCAAACTTTTTTTCACATTTCTGAACAATCCCCGAAAGATTGATAAGAAGGATTTGTATTAGTTGACTCCTGACTCTCTTTGTCTGTTGTATATTTTGGGATAGTTGGTATGGGAACTTGTGTTTATGAAGAACTCACCTTCAGCTGCTTTGCAAAAACATTAGAGTGGAAACACATGTGCAAGGCTCACACATACTCCACCCATGGTGCAGAAATGACCACTCTAATGCACATGAGTAGCTGTGCTCCATCACCTGTTGTATGGAGTTATCAAGTTGTCAATAACAATTTATCTAGATGATCTGTTGTTGCACTTGGAAAGAATTGCTCTGAATGTAGCATGCAATAGAGAATTCAGTACAGAGGCAAGAAAATGATTGAATTCCATCACCTCATGCAGTGGCAAATTGAAGATGATCAGAATTGGTCCCAGCTTTTCATGCACCTCCATCCCAACAGGCTTTGATCGATCCTGTCACAATCTCTGAAGGAATATATTCAATCCATGTATTCTGATAAGTTTCTCAATTTCACATGTTTGCCCATGAGAGTTGTTACTCATTTGGAGGTGTGGTGAACCCTTTAAGTGTTCTGCAGAGTGTGGGGAGGAGACAGTGTGTGACTTGTCATTCCTGAGACCCTAATGAAGCATTTAGAATAAATAGTTTCTGTTGTTCAAAGCTGAGATTGTAATGAAGCAAGCATTTGGAATGCATTATTTCTATTTTTCATATGAAGGACAAACATCAATGCATTTTTACTATTGTTCCTTTTAAGAATTGTGTGTGAACATATTCCAATCTTTGGATAGACAAAGCTTGAATGTTTCATGGTTATGCTTGCGGTGGAGAGATGTCACCTCAATGAAGTTTCCCAATTTTCCTGGTGCTAAAGAGAATGGTTGTTTTGATTGTTCCCTTTGTGTGCAGAAGAAACCTGAAAAAACTCCATATTTCAATCCGTATCATGCTCTGAGGTCAACTGTCTTGAGTGTTCTCACTATGCCAAATATGATTGCTACCTGCAAGCACTTGTTGCAAGTGCTCTAGCTCCTCCAGTCTTGGATGTCTGGTGGAATGGATTTTGCTCAGATTTATGCTTAAGGCTGCAATTGTGAAGGCATTCTTATACAATTCCAGGTGATTTGTTCATCTTTAATTCCTCACAAGGTATTCCTAGACTTTTTCCAGAATATTGTTTTGGATTTTAGGAATGATAGTTTTGATAACATTTGCCAGTTCTATGACAGTACCCTGTGAGGCTTGGATAAAGCATTTCCCAAACAGTCCAGATTCTGATTTGGAACTAGTTAGCTTCGCAGCTATCTCGGGACTTTTACTCCTCCTGCAATGATCTCTATTGACCGATATTCGCTTGTGTGAGGAGTATCTTCCAACTCTCGCAACTGTCCAGCTGGCTGCTTCCACGAGTTCTGTAAAAGAATGGTTGGCTTGTAACCAAAAAAGAGAGGGACGTGAAGCTAACATCACTAGGTCCCCGAGGACGTGCTTACTCCGGACAGATTCAACACGGACACTCACATACCAAAGAAACACACAGCAACATGCACTAGTCCGAAACCAAACGAAAAATCAATTGCTGGAATAGAAGAATCTGCTTGAACCTATCTCGATCCGACTCACAGTTCAGACTGCACAAAATCCTCAACAGCACAAGCTTCCTCTTTCCATCATGTTCATCAGTGATCTAACTACTACTCAGTGAATGCTAGAGTCCAACACAGATCACTCGAACCGTCCGTCTATATGCCTCCCAAACCTCACCGAGCTTTGCTTCGAACCCTGACTCGTACCAAAAATGTGGGAGCTAGTCATCCCCTAGTTGCTAACGCAGCGGAAGAAAATCAACAGCAGGCGATCTCTCTAGCTCCTCCACTACACCTTACCTATCCTCTCCCCAGCTCCAATCTATCTAGCCAGCTCTTCCTCTCAACCACCTCCAGGCCTTCCGGAAGAACCCCTCCTCGCGCTCAAAGCGTCATCAAGTCTCATCCAGTACGCGCCGTCGGCCATTCCCCACATCAAGGAAGCTCCATTTCGGCCCATCATTGTGCGCCATCACACAACCATGCATGGAAGTTGGAGCAGCCGCCATGCAACAAGAATCAGCACAAATCAGTTAATAACCAAGATCGGATCTTTCAACACAAACAGCAGTATTCACATTGTAGTGGCCACCCATTGTCCGGTCACAGGCTATCCTGATATCTATCCTCACATGAAGACTAGCAGGCTGCTTCTCTTTGAAATATGTTGGTAAGGGAACCCCCCAACAGAAACAGGAGAACTACCAACAACTTCAATCTCCAAGTCAAAAGTCAACAGTATGTCGACCTGCTGATTAAGCTTCAGAAATGGAAAACGGCAGTGAGAGAACCAACAAGAAGCAGTCATTGGTGGTGAAGATCATTAAGCTGTTTTTTGATCTATTCATTTGTGAATAAGATCATTCACAAAGAAAAGGCTCTACCAGAAGAGAGTACTTGACCTGAGACTCGACTTCACTTTAGAGCATTTTCTCTTTACATGGAATGTGTACTTCAGAGAATCAATTTTTTCAGCAAACAAACCATGAGAAGTAGGCAGTTGACAGACACACAGAGAGGAACAACATAATAAGGCTTACGATTGCCATGATCTCTGAGTGTCACCTCTTTTTCCAACACCTGAAAAATTGGAAGACATTACACAGAAAGCAATTAATCTAACTGTTACGCAATGAGGGCTCTGTCAACATGTGATGGGAGAGAGTGGCTACTTCAGGGTCTTTGATCTTCTCCTTCAAGAACACTTGGTATACAGTGACAGAATTCCTGTGCTGAGCTTGGAGACAAACTCTTTCCAACACTTTTTCCTCCTGATCCACTGTTCTCACTCTTTCCTTCTCAATTTCTCCTGTGCACACTCCCAAGTCACATCACATAACATACATTGTTTAAAGATGCCATTCTTCAATCCCAGAAATTGACTATGAAAAGCTTGGTTCCAGAGAAAAAGCCTAACGCTTTTGAAACTGAAATGACCCATTCTTACATTGTCTTTACAAACTCATTTCTTTCCTCTCACTCTTCCTCCTCCACCATGCTAGGTTTAGGGATAAGTTGACCTCTTTATCTTTGTGAGATTTTCCTGCATGTTCCACTTCCTGCTCAGGTGCCCTCAACTGTGCAGTATAATAAGCATGAAATGCTTTTTCTCAGTCATCATGCTTTACAGCTCTGCACCGCAGGTGATCTAAATTTTAGTTACTGGTTATTGATTATTTAATATGAATTAATAATTATCAATTAATATATAAAATATTATTAACTAAAAAAATTATTTTAAAAAAATTATTAAACAACAATATATTGATGACTATAAATTATTATAAATTATTATTTAATATTAGCCAAAAAAATTAGATAAAATTGATAATTTGATAATAATAATTTAATCAATTAACAACTTGATGGATAAATTAGTTATTGATTATTAATCAATATTTATTTGGTTATTAATTAATTATATAAAATATTAATCAAAATTATTGAGTATTAAGTATCAATTATTAAATATCAACTAATTAATGTACTAAGTTTAAATATTTACTTGTGCCTAAAAATAGTATGTAGGTAACTTATTAAACTTCATAAATACTTACTAGGTGTAACATGCTTAACCTAAGACCTAATAATTATGAACTTAAGTTTTGGTATGCACTTTCGACAAAATAAATTTGTAGGTTAAGTAATCAAATTAGTATGGTTGATTTGACTAAGTGTCAAATCAAAATGGTCAATTTGACTAATTGTAAATCACAATGGTCATTGAGTATGGTCAATTTTACAAAATCTTAGTCATTTTGATGAATCTTTGGTCTTTTTTATTGGATGTTTGATTTGTCACATGGTAAAAAAAGTCATTTTAATAAAATGTTTTAATCAAAAGTAACTCATGTCTTTCATGCCCATCCCCCTTGGTTAATGTGAACATTTTAATCAAGTTGGACCTTTTAAAAAGTCACATTTTCTTGTAATGACACTGAGTTTGAAGCATTCCCAAGTCCCTTATTGAACACACTCGAGGGTCCAACTATGTGTAGTTGCGGAAAGTTGGGACTTGAAGGGCGCTCCCGACTTCCAACACTAAAGAGGGGTAGAGGGGCATGCTAGAAGTCGCGGGATTAGACTAGGAAGATGGGCTAGAAGATCAAGCATGAATTTGCATCCAAAACCAACCATAAGAAGGTTAGTTCACATTCGGGAACACCCTTGGGTGTTGGGACAAACCACGGGCAACTTGGACTACTTGACTCACCACGGCCCGGACTCGGGGGAAGCCACCACCTTCCCCCATATAGTATTCTCTGTAGCTCTTCGCCGAGGCTACATCCAAATGGCCTTTTTTCCCAAGACTCCCAAGTTGGAGTCCCGAAACTATCCCGAGTTGGAGTCTTGGGACTTTGGACGCTCATAGCTCCTCGCCCCTAATTCGGATCGGGATGAGCTTTAAACCAAAGTTGTAGCTCTCGTTGAGAGCTTTCCAATGCCATGTCGCATTCCTTGGGGAGACGTCGGGAAAAGGTCGATTCCCGACTTTTAGTGGTCGGGAGTCAAACTAATAGTTTGACTACCGGCCCTTCTTTTGCCCATAACTTGGGCTGCAGATGTCCAAATGGGCAATGCGAGGCCATTTTAGACATCTACACTTCAAGATCTTTCCATTGATATAAAGAACGCACCAAGGCGAGGAGATTTGACCCCCTCAAATTGTCTTCTGAGTTTTCGAGAGTCCCGGAGGGCTTCATTTTCCCACTTTTGGGAGTGTGAGTTGCCTTTTCACACTTAGCCCCAAAGTGGGGTTGCGACAAAGTTGACCATACTAGAAGGAGAAAAAACATGGATTGTTTAGGTAGATGCATAAGGAATAGAAATGTTATGAGGAATATTAAAAGTAAATGGGGGTTGGAAGAAGTATAAACTATAAATCTAAAAGAATGAATGAATGCCCAAATACTAAAATTGACCATAGAAAATAAGGAACTAAAGAGGAGGATGGTTGAATGGACAACTCTACATAAGGAATGCTAGGAATTAAAGAAAAAAGAAGAGGCATGGAATGAGATGGAACAAGTATCAAAAGGCATTCATAGATTATAAACATGTAAAATGAAATCTTGGAAAGGAAAAGGAACTATGGTTGTAGGAGCAGGGGACCAAGGATAACACAATTGAAAAAATGCCTCTACAATTTTTTCCCATGAAGTCTATGATTACGACATAAAAATTCCATTAACAAAAGGTGGAAGAAGAAAATGAGAAGGTAATCTTTGAGGTGTTAGCACTATAAAAGGATAAAAACTAATACCAAATTAAATGATTGTTGGAAAGGTACAAGGATCTGGATCATGTGTATGTTAATAACAAGTTGGAGGAATATGACAATTTGGTATAATATTACACTATAATATGTACCAAACAATAAATGAAAAATTCCAATGTTGAATTGGATGAATGGTGGGAGCTGGTAGAAGTTTAATTCAAAGAAGAGATGATTAAAAAAATTGGTTATGCATAAGAAGGATGAGGACAAGTACGTATGACATTTGTTTGATCTTACAAAAGCTTTTCCAAATTTCATATATAGGAGTTTGGATAGCTTAGAGCCATCTAGTCCAATGAATGAAGCAAAGGAAACTAAGTGTAGTGAAACAACATAGGAGTAATAAGAGGAAATACCTCAAAAACTCTAAGAAGGACAAGATCCTTAGAATGAGGAAGAGGAACAAACACAAAAAAAATTTATACTACTTGAGCAAAGAGGACAACGAATGACATTAATGACTAGAAGGAACTACTTGAAAGCACAAAATAGGTGATGGAGCAAATACTACAAGGTACAACATAACCATTGCTTGAGGATTCAATTCTTCAAATAAATGTAACATGTGAGGATGCCACATGAGCACAAATTGAAGTGTAGAGACAAATAACAACTAAATATGAGTAGATCAAGCCATAGATGATTAACACAATGACTTGAATAATAAATTTTTTAAATTGTAAGAAGGATTTCAAAAATAGAATCTAAAGTGGAGGGAGGTGAATGGTAGAGATTAAACAAGGCAAAATATGATTAAGAAAATGGTAAAAATTCAACAAGGCAAAATGCAAATGGCTAGTGAGTTGCATAAAATGAAAACATTTTATTGTTTTGAAAATTCAAATTACTTTTGGAAGGAAATAATTTAGGATGTAGTTCTGAAAGTTGATATTTTTGGGAGATTTTTTTTTAACACATATATAAACTTAACTAGTTACTGGAAAATAGAATAGAGACAATGAGTAGTTTAGAATTCTATTGGGTTTCAAACCATAAATTTTCATGTTTTCCATGTTGGATTTCTACACTTAATACAACATGTGTTTGATATATTTGATTTTGAATAAAAAAACCAATATAATATTGATGAGGAAACATTGAGACTATTCTGAACTATTGTGTGAAAAACTGAATTATGAATCCTAATCACATATTTTGATTATTAAAGATTATAAATTTTTTGGAAAATCCGAAAACAATAATTGTAATTATAAGAAAAATGTGTGAATATAATTTATAGGGGAATTAGAATGAGTAAAACCATAGAATGTGAATGTTGTAAGTATTGTTGAGACTATAATTTGTATTGTTTTATTAATAGGTAGAGAGTAATTTTGGATAAAATATGCACCTACCATTCATCTTGGAAACATATGATCATATCAACATGTATTGCTCAAGTGCATGAAGGGGTGACTCACATTTAATGAATACATGTGTTACCATGATTGCAAAGCTTAATTCATTTCCTAAGGTGTTGAATTATCAAAGCCATAACATACATTGCCAACCACCTTATGCTTAAGATGAAATTGCCTACTACCAAAGCTCCATCACGCAGGACATGGAATACTACCACACATATGTCACACAACTGACAAAAAATCTACTTTTGAGTGATTGGAGTAGAATGAGTGCTTGTTGTCACCATAGTTTGATGGCATGTATTATTGTTTTGCACATGAAGGAGGTGAACTTAGGACTTTCCAAGCCTCACTAGAGCTCACACTATATCAACATTAGAACAATGCATGTACGAATAGCTTGGTCATCTACACAATTCAAAAGGGTGATGATAAGTTGATGAAATATAGATGAATAAGATCGAGAACATGTTGAACCATTTTCCTTACCTTTTAGGATGACATTCATCCTTATGTCTTAACACATTGTAATTATGTGTGAGCATGTGTGATTGTATCAATGGAGGGTAAAATTTTTTGGGGGTTTTGAAAAGTGTCCTTGGGACCCCTTTTCTAATATGACAATCTGCCATTTAAATACATTTTTGCACATATATAAATGGTCACATATAAATACTCTCAAACTTCATGGACAACAACTTTAAATTGCAAGATTATTCCAATAATATCTTAGGTGGCAAATTAATGAATTGCATCCCAAGTGGGAAAATGTCTTAATACACCCAAAAACATGATTTTGCTTTAGTACAAAATTTAAACCTTATGTTTAATTCCCCATAAATTTATTAAAATAAGAACCATGATGAAAATGATTACATGATGTATAATTTTTTTAACCCTAAAAAAAGAACTAGTGATAATATACTTTATTTTCAAGACAAACTGGATCCGTTGTTATGACATTATAAACTTAATGTGCTAAAATTGTTTTGTTTGGAAAAAGTTCAATGTTTATTTCATATTGGATTTCAACTCCCCATGGACCTAAACATACATGTCCATCAAATCAATTGCATTTTCCCCTCCAAAAAATAAATGATTTAGTTTGGGCTATTTGAATGGTATCAACAAATTGACATCCTTGCACATGTGTGGGTTTTGATCCATGTTTCACCACTCATTTGATCTTTATAAAATCCCTTGATGAAACCTTAGGAAACTAAACATCTAATGGGCTGTCAAACAAAAACACCTAGATTAAAATGTCCCCAAAATTAGCCATACATATTATATAACAACTTCAAATGAAGCACACAAAATTTGACCATATACAAAAAAATTATTATAATTTCATTATAAGTTGATGGAAGCATCATATTAGACCAAACAATCTCACTTGAAACACATATATGCAAATGAACATATTGCATGAGTACAATTGTGCTTATAACATGCAACATCATCCTTGGTGGTACCATTGGGAATGTCACAACTTCATTTTATTGGACCCATCGAATGTTGGAAAAATTTATAGGAATCACTCAAAGATTTTTATTTTTTTCATTCTTTTTTGTGAATACATTTAGTAGGTTATGAATATTTAATTTTGTCTAAGAATTTTTTTTCTTAATGTTCATAATCATTTGCATTAAAAAAATTATTTAGGAATATTGTAGGAGACTTTCCTTCCATCAAACATTTGAGTTAAGAACACAAGTTTCAAACATGGTTTTAGGGTTTTGGGGGTGGGGGAATTTTCCAAGGTACTTTTGATGGTATTGTATTGTGTTATATTTTTTTACATAATTGATGGAGTGGAATGACCATTGGGCAAAATGTAGTTTTGAATTCCCAATGTTCAAAAGCATGATTCTTGAAAGGCCATGAAAATTAGCAAACCAACATTGCAAATATAATTTCATACCTTAATATGAAATTGAAGCCATACACTAATGCATACATAATGGATAAAAACTAAGAGAACACAATTTGTAGCACTTGGACCACAATATTTTAAGAAAATGGCCTTGGATAATGTTTTAGCAAAATTCAACCCCCCTTTTAACAATTCTTTGACTTTGTTCCAGTTGGGATATGTGCAAATTACGATGCCAAAAGGGTACACGTAATTGCAATGCCAAGGAAATCTATAAATTGTAATGCCAAAAGGGTACTGGTTTTTTAATGGTGACCCGAAAATATTGTCTTAATTTTCTACACTTTTTTTGGTGAAAAATACCAAACATACAAACTAAAAATGGTCAATGCATTATTTCGGATGGGACATTTTTTTATGCACAATAGGAAAATCAAAATTAAAAACATGGGAATAAATGCAACTAATTTTGTGTGTTGATTCTTCAATTTTATATGAGCAATATATTTTGAAGTCCAAAATATCATTTCCTCCTTTCAACAAATTAGAATACCATATTGTTGCATACATCATAAGTTGAAAAAATAAAATGCAGTGGGAAGATGACAACTAATTAAATGCATTTTGCATACGTGCATTTGCCCAAATGAAAATGATTAATACTTTAATAGGATGTTCATAACTTGATTATATGGAAATTTTTTATCAATGCATTATAAATTTCCCGTTTCTTAAGCTTATGACATTTTGTCACACTTGTTTTTTTAATGTCCTAATTGGTTGTTAATGAATGACATTCAAGGTGGGTAGCTTGGGTTTTATATTCAAATAATCGTGAGTTTGTTCTTGTATAAGGTCATATTGTTATGGTTGTGTGACCCATAATTAAAGGGGGATCATGAGATTGAACCCATTGGAGTGGAACTTGATGTTTTTGATAATTACATGGCAAATCTAACAATCAATTTGTGTTTGACACATGAAGGATTCAATTTAAAGATTGATTCGTTCACATTTTTGACAATTATTGACAACATGTTGGAAATCCTAATGAAAATGACTTGTAATCTTCCAAGAATATCACACACAATTTTTTGGACCACCTTTTTTTGTATGTGATTAGAGTATATTTCAGCCATGCAAGGTTTTTCCATGATATCAAGTGGTAAAGTTTTGCTGTTACGTGTAGCCAAATGTGTACGTCAAATGACCCTAAAACAACACAAATTCATTTGTTTATAAACTTGCATATCAAAAGTGAAGCTCTTTTTTTGGCCTTTCTTTTGTGTTTTATGTGTTAAAGTTGGGCATCCTAATTAGCATCAATGAACTAATGACCTCCACATGAACAACAAGCATGAATATGCCCCTCCACACCTCATGTCTAACTTAAGGACATTTGCCATATTCACTTTCACCCTAGGCAAGTTTAAGCAATTCTAAGCAATTTGAAGGCTATTTTTTTTGCCATTATAGGGTATTTTCAATTTTTTTGAATTACTATTGGATATTCTACCTATATTTGTCATTAATTCTATACTATTGTGGGCCTTTGGTTATTCTAAGTTGCATCGCCTAAGGCCCCCTTTTCACTATGGTGAGGGATCGTGACCATAGAAATGTTGAAAGCCCTCAAAACACATCAAATGGTCATCTTACAGAAATTCATAAATTATTTGTTGAAGGCCCAAGTTACTAAGTGTAATTTAAAATAAAATGAACTTTGATTAAGTACCACAGCATTTTGAGCACAATAAAAAAAAGTGATTTTCTTTCCATGTAAAACAACAATTTTCAAACAAACACAAAAACAAATGAAATGTTTGATGAACACTTTCAAATGATGACAAAATGAGAGAAAAAACAAGCCTTTTATTTCTGATGTGCATAGTTTAAGGCTAAAAACTAGAAAGAAAGCCAATTCCACCCCCCCCCCCCCCCCACCTCGTATTTATTTGAAAATAATAGCATATTCTTATGTATAATATTTAAAAAATTCCAAGTAATCAAGAATTTTTGCATACAACCATGCCTTTACAAGATTCGTAAAAAAATTAAAAAAATAAAAATATATATAGTAAAATATTTGTAATAAAAAACCTTGTAAGATTTTGTTAGAGATCAAGCCCTATAACCTAAACAACAATTGTAAGAAAAAATTTCATCATTTTAAAATATGAGATGGGCAATTTTTATGCATGGATATAGAGTAATTTGTTTTAAAACCAAACTACTAGGGGTTGGTAGTTGGTAGTCTATAATCCATTATTTATAGTTGATAAAATTGTGCACCTAAAACATTGATGTAACTTCATGCATGTCAACACATCACCTTCATTATAAATTCCATTAGTCCCATTAAATTCATCAAGTGCAAAATGTGGGTGAAATGTATAATGGTATGATCAAAATTTCAAACAATCCCTCAAAAAAAAACCTACATCTTGAAATCCATTACATTTCTTAAAACAATAGGAAGAAGAATAATTGATTTAACAATAGTGAAAAATGAAAACATGTAGGTTTTTTAATAGAAATAAAAATCAATAGAAAAAAATAGAAATAAGTAGGCTTTAAACAAAACTTAACCACAAAAATTATATATATATATAATGGAAAGGCCAATTGGCAGCACATGAATATTAGCCCCAACTATATTGAAAATAATTTCAATATTTTTATTATTAATTGTAAATATGGGCATTTGATCACCTTAATTTGTCATTTGTGGATGAAATGCATCCATCATTATATATGATCAACAATAATAAGTATTTAAGAAAGATGGTAAGAATGTTGATTTTTTGGTGATGGGCCATATATAAGTTTCTTTGAATTAGGTCCCTAAGTGGATACAAATATGAGTAGCCCCCTTCATTATTTCTAGTTTGGTCAACACAAGTATGACATTTAGCCTTACACTATAACTTTCTCCATGTTGTTTCATGTTTACGACTTTTCCAAACTTTGAATAAAATTTGTTTGAATATTTCTTTTGCAACACCAACTTGAAGCCAATTTGTTTTCCATATAAACCCAACACCAAACATACCCCTTAATAAGAAAATATCTTTGGTGTTTTGTGTGTTCTTGCCTCACAACCAACAATGTTGTAAGAAAATTCCATTGAGGAGTTCACATTTTCTATGGTGAATTTGTCGACTTTTGATAGGGTAAGCATTTGCCACACCACCATGAAGCAAAGATGTGCTTCTCCTATTCCTCTTGAACAAGATAAAAGTTAGGATTAAGTTAGGATTATGAAATTAAGTCCAAAACAATGCTACAACATGTTACCATAACAAAAGCATGCATTAAAGGTGTTTGAAAGACCATTTAGCTCAAAGTTTTGATATGGATCTTCACAAGATCTTTTAAGCACCTTCATCTGAGTTAGTTTTGAAAGCCAATGGTCTTTGCAAACATTGTTCCACCAATTTTTATTTATTTATAGATTATTCAACTTCTTTAACATCAAAAAACACTTCATTTAAGTTTCATCTTAAATGTCAATCACATATGGTCACAAACCCAATGAATTCCCTTGCATAAACATGCAATGAATAACAAAATCTTGCCACGATCTAATATAATAAAATAACATTAGCCAATCAATGGAGTTGCAAAACAAGTTTCGGTTGCAAAACCAAAATGGAACTATATATAAATTGGAAATTGGAAGCCAATTTTAGGCAATTCAACCCCGATCTTCCCCACAAATTGCATGATCAATTGAACTTATAAGATAGGTGCATTAGCTTGAAACCTTAAAGGCATCAACCACACTAATTGTGATTGTAATGGCATATGCAAATACAAAACCACATTCCAAATTGGTCTTTAGAGATAGAAATAGACTTGCCACTTTGTTGGCATACTCCAAATGTTGGGGATTGGGCTCCCTCATATGATTCTTTGTTGCACAAATAGCCCCCACAACCTTCTTGTGCACCCCTTTCCCATCTTGCCAACATTTAATCAAATTTTGTGCCCTACCATTAAAAAGAAGTTATAAAAGCACATAAGTAGGATTTGTTGTGCAGGCTTGATTGCAAACCCCATACAACAACATAGTTCAAAGCACCATGATATCCCAATGCATGATTTCTTGTGGCAAGTTAATGCTCGAAGAAATTTACCATTTTTCATAGTTGTTGTATTAATACAAGGACACAAGAGGTTCTTGCATGCTTACTATCAAATGGTTGAGGAAAAATTATGAAACACTTGGAAGTCGTGCACATTTGATAAATGTCGTAACTTTCTGACCACACTTTGTGTTGTTACATTTATATTCAACTTAGTAGGACTAACCCACCATCAATATTTGATTGCCAACCACATGGGCATGCTTGTATGTTACACATCCTAAATTCTGAACATGTTGTAGAAAATAGTTTATTTCATACCATGTAGAATATTATGTCAATTGATTGAAGATACTTATGCAACAATTCACATTGATTCATGTGCAACTAGATGGTTCAACTCAAGTACAATTCTAAAAGGTGTGGCATTAGATTACATATATACACCTTGGACATGCACATCAACTACGTTTAATAGAACTTGAGTTCAAACAATGCAGATTTGGAGAGCGAAGACTATATATGCACTTGCAACTTTTGGTACTTGCTCCAACCACAAACAATTTTGTGCAATCTATCCAGTAATAAGCTCCAATGTTGACTATCCTAAAAATGTTCACAACTATTTCAAGTGACATTGCCACCCTATGGCCAAGAGGAATATTTCATGAAACAAAATTATACAATCAAATCCTACAATAATATTTGTGGCTAGTGTCAAAACAAGAGTGCCATGCCAATGCCTTCTTATTGTTTGCATTTACATTTTTTTATGACCTTTCCCAATTGAATTTTAGTCTAGTTGTTGGCATGACTTGTTAAAGCCTTAAACCCTACATTGCAAATTATTTTAAAGACGAAAACCCTAGAATTGAACATGAGTAGAAAAGGATATGAATGGCAATAAGGTGTGAATACTTGTCAACTATTAAAATGCACATACATCTACTTTCTTGTTGTGTTTATTTCATCATGTTTATGGTCCTTTGCCATCCATCCCTATAAACGAACTTAACCAATGATGGGCAAAACCATCAAGACTACGTATTAGTTGTGAAAACATTTGCACAATGCACTTAAATATACATAGGTTCCTTTCATATATGCATAAAGTGTCTCCATACAAGCATTGAACATTTTTCCATATTGATTTGTAAGGTAAGTTCAACATAACTGGTGGACTTCGAAAAACATGTTATTGTGATTTTGGCCCTATTAAATCAATATATCTATGTTTAAAAATTCAATGGTGGATGCATGTATGGAGAAGAAGATCCACACATTTGCAATGTCATTATAAAATTAAAAATGTTGTAACATTGACTAAGAAGAAATCGTTCCAAACAAGCATTATAAAACAAAAAGTGTTGTAACAAACAAGCATTCACAATTCTCTCTTTGTCTTATGTTAATCCACCCACAACTTCCATTAATACTTTTGCTTACTCATGTTCTTGTTGTACGTCCTTCTATTGGATACCCTTAGACCATCAAGAAGATGAGATTGTCAACCGTATTTTACAATGTTGTATCATGCCTCAAGAGAAAACAAATATGTATTCTAGGGATGTCAATTCCCACATAAATGAGAATGGAAAAAATAGACAACCCATGCCCTAGAGCCACTTTGGTGGAGACTTTTGTATGGAGAACCACTTTGGTAGAGCCATTTGTATGGGCAAGGTTTAGGGTTGGTGAATGGTGAAAGCTTGGTGAATCCATTTCTAACAAACACACCAAACACAACATGTCAACATGATCGTCTAAGTCATACCACAACATATGTCCTTCCAATCCTCCATACACTTGCTCTGGCAACAAGCATGTGACTTCAACCTTTGTCAACCTCACTCCCATATAGCCCCTTCAAACAAAGAAACTCCACTAAAAGCCATGAACTAGATCTATGTTGAATGCGGTGAACAATGGTAATAAACATATAAAGCCCACAATCCATTGGAATCCCTTTGCATGATTTGCAAAGAGGAATAAATGGTTCACATTTTTTACATTGCAAATGATTCAAGGTGGGGGTATGGGTTGCATCCTAAACCCGTTAAACATTAGTTTGAAACAACACTGAAGAAGGGGTGTGTAGAACCATTTAGATGTTAGTTTGAAGCAACACTTGAAGATGAGGTGTGCAAACGTGTAAAAGTAACTCCAATTTCAATAGAACTAGAAGGACTAACTACTTCTACCATGTTTTTAGCTTGGAGTGCATTGTGTTGGAAGGATGTCGCCAAAGGAATGGTAGACATGGAATTAAGCAACATGCAAGAAGTTGACCCTTTTTCCTCTTTTTTGAAGGTTATTCTTGTTGGGTTTTTTTAAAAACATGGGCCAACCTTTGGTTGACACAAGAAAGGCAAGAGAAAGGAACACCCATGTCTTTGAAATGAATATATAAGAAATAACATTGTAGTCCAAAAAAACAGGGAGGAGTTTAGGGTTGGTGATGAACTGACCGTAAACTTGGATGTCAACAATTATGAAATATAAAAAAAGTGTCCAATTACATAAATAGGTGATGGTTTATTGGCGTACCCCAAAATATTTCCCTTTCATGTCCCTCTTCAAATATAATACTAAACTTCCAAATATATTATATTAATTATATGCATTTCACAATTGAATTCTGAGAAAAAAAAAATTTTAAATTGAAAACATCATGTAAAATATAAAATTGATATGGCATTTAGCTTGTAGTTAAATTTGAAAAAAATGCCCATGTCACCTTTTTTTAAAATAAAATTGAATTCTTCAATGCTTTTGGTATATAATAGCTCTACAATATATTCAAAATAATTTTTAAAAAGACAAGATTAGGAAGTTTCAAAGTTGTTATTGATGTGATGAATATTCTGACCAATTTCAATATCTTATTTTGAAATGTTGTATGTGAAAGTCGTTAAATTATATTTTTTCCATTCTTGACAAGTTCAAAGAATTCAACACAAAACATTTGGAAAAACATGACCATTTTTGGTCCAGACAAAATAATTATCACCCAAAGTTGAGAGGGGGATGTAAGCATGGTAAAGGAAATAGTTGGTCCTCCTTGCCGCAAAGAAAGATGAAACCATAAATAAACATTTTCAAATTTAATAATTATCTTATTGTAAACACAAAGAAAGACATGAGGTTTGCATAATGCTATTTGAAATGGTTTTTTCATTCTACATGTGTTAAAAATTGAAGCATTTTTAGGTCACCTTATTTGATACATATATCATAATGGTTTCATGTCATGCAACAAAAGGGGAATGCGCTAGCCACAAGAGTTCCAACAATTGGGGGGGGGGGGGGGATAAGTACATCAAGTTGAAACCCCAACAATTTGTGAAAAAGGAAAAAAAACAACGAATGAAAAAGCATCTTTCTTTGGGTAAAGTGGAAATGTATGTGTGAAATCACACATGAAGGAACAAGTTAGATTCATAATTAACCTCCCTCTGATCTATTTTGTGGGCAAGCCACTACATTACGACTATTTTAGGGAGGTAAAAGATTAAATATCCACATATAACAATTGTTCTTGTTTCGTTATTGATGGAGACCTTGTTGGTTTGCAAAAACATTGCCAATTAGTGGTTGTAAATTGAAAATCACCAACCCATTGAAAAACCTAATAACAAAGATAACAAAGTTTTGACATTAGCTCACCCAATATAAACCAAAAAAAAATGCAATTGAATTGACCCTAAACCCAACCTTGCATGCCAAATTTTTTAAGCCTATTGAAATAAACCTTGTACCTAGATGAATAGACTATTTTTAATTTTGAAGGACCCTCTGTCCCACCCCATCATAACATTAGAAAAGGATCTAGAAAACTTGAAACAAAAATGTTCACTCCCAAGGCAAATGCAAGCAAGAAGAATTATTGGCTTGAAAAATTGGCTAGAATATACCCCATTTTTTAATGGATAAATATATGCATCCTTAAAGCACTACAACAAAGGCCTAGTTAGGGGGAAAACATCAATCTTAATTTGATGGGTGAAGGGGGTTTCTTTTTTTATAGTTGCGTTGTTTTGAGGATCTTGTTTGAGAGGTGGGTAAATTTTATTTTTTTTGGGATCCTATTGGGGGTTTTCAAGCAACATCAATATTTGTGGCTTTAAAATTCTCAGTGGGTTGTAAAACACCTTGTACTTTTGATGAGGTTTTTGTTTCTGGTTGGAGGGGGTGCAATTTTTCGTTGCTTTAATTAATATGGTTTGGGAGAACTAGTTTCAACTCTCTTAGGGGTGTTAAAAAAAATCTAATTATCATGTTAAATATTTTTAAAGGTTCACAAAATGCATGGAAATATTTTGCTTCCATTTCTTCTTTGTGATTTCAAGGGAATGAGCCCACCTTCCATTACATCGAAAGGGTCACAAGAATTGAAAAAAGGAACCGAGGGTGAACGAGCAAAAACTCAAGAACTGAGCAAGAGTCCCCATTAGTTTAAATTAAAAATAAATATCAACGACCCACCCACTGCATGTTCAAGATGTGTGAAGAGGATGTTGGGGGGGGGGGGGGAAAGGTGAACAAACTGTGTTCCAACTCTAATAGATGTGGTTAAGAAAGAAGAAAAAGAAGTGAATGGGGGTGCCATATCGGATGAGGTAGAAATATGAAACACTAAAGAAAAATGCATTTGGATCATAGTGTAGGCTTGATTTGCAAATGCCTTAAAATGGCCCAACTTTAGCCCCACCTTCTAAAAACATTTAAATAAAAATAATGTAAAAAAATATTGAACCTACACCCCCAACCCCTCCTTGTGCTACAAAAAAAAGGGGGAAAAAAAACTTCTATCATCCCCTCTTGCCTCCACCCCCTTTGACCCTTAAATAAAACAAAACATATGACAACACCCATTTACAAACAAACTTGAATCTACCTTTTAATTGGACCCAATAAGATAAAAAATGAAAATACTTGGATGCACCCCTCAACCTTGCAAAGAAAATTTATATGCATTCAACTATTGTTAAACCCAATAGCTGATATGTCTAATGAAAAAATCAAGACAAATTAATAATAAGAACAAAATACAAAGAAACAAACCAAAATAAAATTCGGCATTAAGTCTAATTATAGGTTTACCATCTTAGAATAACCATATATTTAATCTTTAAATTTAGCCATATGATTAGCATTTAAAGTTGACCATGTATTTGACCATATGTTTAACCATATATTTGGCATTCAAGTTTGGTGTTTAAATTTAGAACCATTGGTCTAATTTTTATAGGTAGTCATAACTTTGGCTTTTAAGTCTAAGCATGTGGTTTAGCTTTTAAGTTTAACCATATGCAAATACCATTTAAGTTTTTAGCCCTTCAATGTCTAGCCATACGTTGAACATTCAAGTTTTGGTTATAAGTTTACCCTTAAAGTAACCTTCAAGTACGACCATACGTTTAACCTTTATGTATAACCAAAGCCAATATATGTAAAGCCTTTAACCCTAACCATATATTTGTTTTGAATTTAGCCATAACTTTATTGATCAATTTTATTCATAAGTTGAAGTTTAGCCAAATATGTAGTCATAAGTTCAGTTTAAAAATCTAATCATAAGTTTAGCTAAATTAAGTTTAACCAAATAAATCCATGTAAAATGTAATCATGATGTTTAGCCATATGTTAAGTGTTCAAATTTAGTTATGCTTTCACCTTTGACTTTAACCATATGTTTAGCTTTTAAGTATAACCATGGGTTATACTTTAAGCCTTTAAGTTTAACTATATGTTGACTTTGAAAACTCATTTGAACTATAAATTTAACCATATATTTCACATATAAGTTTAAGCACATGCTTAGCCTTCAAGTTTAACATTCAAGTTTGATCATATGTTTAGGTTTGAGTGTTTTCACATATGTTTAATCACATGTTTGATTTTAAAGTTTAGCCATGGGGTTAGTCGACCAATTCATCATATGTTTTATCTTTAGGTTAAACCATATGTTTAATGTGTAAGTTTACCCTATGTTTAACTTTTAAATTTAACCATATATGTTTAAGCATTTAATTGAGCAATAGTTTTAGTGACCAAGTGAAAGCATCCCATTGGAACCTCCCTTGGGTTGTGAAAAAAGAGAGAAATAAAAAGAGATCTTAAACTATGTCATTCCATAGTGAAGACTTGTGATGGTCTCTAGGAAAAATAAAATACCACCTTGATAGTTATGAGGAAAAGGAAAAATCCTAGATTTTATCCTGGGCCAAGAGTTGTGAGGAAAAAAAAGAAGAACAAGTAGCCCATGGGAACCCCACTTAGGTTCTGAAAAAGAAGAGAAATGAAAAGGATCTTAAACTATTTCATTCCCCAGTGAAGACTTGTGAAAGTCCTAAGAAAAAAGAACATACCACCTTAATAGTTATGAGGAGAAGAAAACAAAAAAGAATCCTATTCTTTATCCTAGGCCAAGAGTTGTGAGAAGGGGGGAAAAAATGAACAAGTAAGGGTAGCCCATTGGAACCCCACTTGAGTTGTGAAAAAAAAGAGAAATAAAAAAATCCTAAACTATGTCATTCCACAATGAAGACTTGTGAAGGTCTTAAGAAAAATAAAATATCATCATAATAGTTATGAGGAGAGAGAAAAAATAAAATCCTAAACTTCATCCCAGACCAAGAGTTGTGAGAAGGAAAAGAAAAATGAACAAGCAAAGGTAGCACATTGGAACCCCACTTGGGTTATAAAAAAGAAGAAAAATAAAAAAACCTCTAAACTATATCATTCCACAGTGAAGACTTGTGAAAGTCTTAAGAAAAAAAAAGAACAGATCAGCTTAAAAGTTATGAGGTGGAAAAAAAAAAGTGTCCTACAATCCAAACCCACCCTAAACCCAAAATCCTTCAAAAGAATAAGCTTCATCAATCATCCATCTTGAAAATAAGAAGAAAAAAAGACCCACCCCAAACCCCTCTTACATTAATTTAGAAGGCTCCAAAATAAAGCATGTAAGCCCTATCATCTACTCAACTTCAAAAGAAGTAAATAAATAAAAACCTCAACTCAAACCCATCAATTTAAAATCCTAAATTTTTAAAAATTTAACACACTTCCCTCCTTTTGCACGCCACTAACCCTCAAGACAAAAAGAAAAAAAACCCAACCTTCCCATTCTTGAAAAAAATAGTTGGACAATTTAAAAAATGTGGATTGTCCACAAAATTTTAAACATATTCAAGACCTTGTGCCCTCATTCGCTTCAAGACACAAATTTTTTTTAAAAAAAAAATTCCATTTTCTCATCCAAATATATAGCTGGATAGTCCACTAAATGTGGATCGTCCACACATTTTTTAACATATTCACCTTTTTTGCATTGTCACTCACCTCGATACACAAAACAAAAACTCTCACATTTTTTCCCAAATACTTGGACTGTCCACACATTTGTAAAGGGGTCAATGGTCTCCTTATTCAAACCTTTATGGATAGTTTATAATAGATATGATTATAATAGTACAATATTCTAAAGGCTATTAGGGGGAAAAGAGGTGCAATTAGGCTTGGGCCCCTTATAACCTGCTTGCATATAAAGGGGCTTGTAATTTGATGTGTAACTTGATGTAATTACACAATTATTTAGGTAATTTTTT
>Ga0209611_10001294_pt1 | contig 42050 bp, 34 predicted proteins | sample S1TSphgellanicum_3_FD_187693 | JGI IMG/M metagenome (GOLD analysis project Ga0209611, IMG submission 187693) | Host-associated microbial communities from peat moss isolated from Minnesota, USA - S1T2_Fc - Sphagnum magellanicum MG (SPAdes) (version 2) | ecosystem: Host-associated > Plants > Peat... | reverse complement strand
AAATTTTTTCAAAATATGTCATTTTCAAATCTTTTCAAAAATTTTTTTTTTTTTTTACTATTTAAAAGCACTACCACAATTGTTTCAAAAATCTTTTTCATATTTTTATTCATTATATTGACTTCAAAATTTCAATATATGTCTCCAATATATTGAGAATAACATTATATTAAAAAAATTCCATTTATAATTTTTTAATTTTTTAAAATGTTAAATGTACCCAAAAGAAACAACAACTATAACTACTTGTGCATGCATTATCAAATTGCACCCACAATGCTCTTAACATAAGAGAATGAGAGTGAAACAATGCACATTGGACATAGTGCACACTAAACATAGGTTCCTCAAAAAGAGAAAGCCTATAAGTGCATTTTAGAATCCTTACATTTGAATTGCATGGCAACTTCTTATAATCACCATTCCATGTTGTATAATCAAGGTAAGAAAAATGTGAAACAACTAATCCTTAATGCAACATGGAAAGCCATGTACCAAAATTACAAGGGACAATTCCCATAATCAAATTTTCAAAAAAAGACATTCAACGATAGATTACAAAATACATTGAAAAAATTGAAAATCAACACAACAAATGAAGAAAGTGCAAATAGGGCAATGTTGCAAAGCAATGAAGTGTTCCATGATTGAAAAACACAAATGAACATACAACATAAAATGTGTTTATAAATCAACAATCATTAATAAATGGTACAACAAGCCCATCACATGTTTCATGTCCTAGCCTTAACCTTAATCCTATGTTTAATGAAACAAAAGAATCCCCAATAATAATACAAACAGTCACATCATCACTAAAATTTACATTTCCAACAAAAGTTGATATGATGTAATCACAATAAAAAAAAATCGTAACTATTACCATCAAAATGGAGACTAACATGGACAATACAAAAGCTTTGTTAAAGGTGAAGGTGAATGTTAACATAGAAAAGAAAAACTCATTTAAAATAAATAATTTAAAAGTAATCAAAGAATTGGAGTGACTTTAAATGCATAATTTAAAACAAAAGTTAAAAAATTGTTAGACTTGTAGTTAGTAATCACTATCCCAATCATGTTTCATTGGGTTATCAAGGTGGACACTAATGATTTTAAATGTGAAATCTTGATGACATATATGCAAAAAGTTAGTAAAGAAATTGCCTTGAACAAATGACTATACTTTAGTTTTGTGGAATTAAATTATTTCATGGCCCTTTTCCATTTGCATTTGAAACCTTTAATGTCCCATTTGGCCTTAACTTTTTATCTTGCATGCATTTTATTGTAGGTCATAATTGCATCGACATTTGCAAAAAGGGTTAGTTTGCGCTTGCCAATGTGACATGTCATAAACATCTCATCACCCATATACTTAAGGTCTCCCAACATGTATTTGAAATACTTGTTTATGTGCATACAATGAATGAATGTCAATTCTTCTAGATGTTGGATTAGCATGATAATCACATTATGGAATGGCCTTGGATATTCAAGGTCCACTAAAGTTGTGTTGTTCATATAATACATCTTCTTGTGCCCATTAACCAATTTTGTGAATGTCATTGTTCCAAGGTTTACAAATTTTGATAAAATCCTATTGATGAATCAAATGCAACTTTGGAACTAAGAAATCTCTCTAGTTAACTTAATTCATTTTCAGTAGTAAGCCATTGGATTTCATCAATAATGGCAAAATTAATACATGATGTAATAAAAAATGCCATCATCATTAAGTGTGCTCTTGTTCCAATTTCATAGGAAAACTTCATACATGGTGACATTATTGTGTTTCAAATATCGTAGTAATTGGACGACTTTGACATAAATTAAATTATTTTCAATTTTGTCGAAATTTTCAGCCAAAGTAAACTAGCACCCACTAATGCACCAATGTGGATGGATGGTGCACTCATGGGTGCACCTTTTTTGTTTGTCCTTGTCCTTAAGCTAACCAAGGTGGCAAACTCAAGTTGACATTTTTTTTTTCCTTTCTTTAGCCTAGGTTGGGTTTTTTTTTGGGGATTTTTTTTCTTCACCCCCACACGTGCCCTAAGTTTCACCTACCTACCTACATTTAGACTACTGTCTATACACCTTGGTTTCCTCCCTCCCCCACCTACCTACCTACCCACCCATTTACTTACCTTCCCATCAACCTACCTACCTATGTACTTATGCACTAAATTTCCACCAAAGCAATGATAATGTAGGTTTATGAAATTATTGCAATATTACCAAGTAGGTTGGTTTGTTGTCCTTCCTACCTACCTCCCTACTTGACGCACTCTCAAGTCCCTTGTTGAACCCACTAGAAGGTCCAACTATGTAGAGTTACGGAAAGTTGAGACTTGAGGGTCGCTCGGGACTTGAGGGTCGCTCCTGACTTCCAACACTAAAAGGGGGTAGAGGGGCGTGCTAGAAGTCCCGGGATTAGACTAGGAAGAAGGACTAGATTATCAAGCTCGAATTTGCATCCAAAACCAACCACAAAAGGGTTAGTTAACATTTGGGAACACCCTTGGGCGTTGGGACAAGTCACGGGCACTTTCACAAACAAAACTCACAACGGCCCGAACTCGGGGGAAGCCACCACCTTCCCCCATATAGTATTTTCTACGTCTCACCGCGGAGGCTACATCCGAATGGCTCTTTTTCCCGGGACTCCCAAATTGGAGTCCCAAAACTGTCTTGGATTGGAGTCCCGGGACTTTGGACGCTCATAACTCCTCACCCCGAACTCAGATCGGGACAAGGTTTGACTCAAAGTTGTAGCTCTCGTCAAAAGCTTTCCAACGCCGTGTTGCACTCCTTGAAGCAATGTCGGGAAGAGGTCGATTCCCGACTTTTAGTGGTCGGGAGTCAAACTGACAATTTGACTCCTAGCCCTTCTTTTGCCCATAACTTGGGCTGCAGATGTCCAAATGGCCCATGCGAGGCCATTTTGGGCATCTACACTTCAAGAACTTTTCATTGATATAAAGAACGCACTCATGCAAGGAATTTTGACCCCTCAAATCGTCTTCTGAGTTTTTGGGAGTCCCGGAGGACTCTAAGACTCCCACTTTTGGGAGTGTGAGTTGCATTCTCACACTTAGCCCCAAAGTGGGGTTGCAACACTACCTCCCTACTAGAATATGATTGTATAAAACAATGTTGCAATGACCCAATTAAATGTATTACAACTAAATTAGATTTCTATTCTATAGTCATATAAAATTCAACAATTAAATCACATATGAAGATATTGCAAATGAACTTGACATCTTTACTCAAGCTTACATCAATCCATTAATGTAACCACTCTTGCAATACCCTTATTAAATTTCCTCACAATTATTAGATTTTGAACCCGTGTCATACCTTTAGCACAACTTACAAAATTAATCAATCATCAAATTGCTTGCATAAAAGCAATGCACACCCACTAGATGATTTTATTGAAATGCAATATTGTTGTAACAAATGGAAAATATCATATTTCACTTTATTTCTTTGTTTCAATACCTTCATTAGACTATTGCACGAACACAACAAATTTACTATAATGTAATACCTTCAATCCTATTAAACTATTTTCATCTCATCTATTTCAACAATACAATACCCCAAGGACACATTGGAAATATATTCAACCTAATGCCCACTATATCATTTTATTGTCTTGCAATAAACAAGTAGGTTTAATTGTAACTATTTTATCCCATTGATTTCATTTATGCAATACCCTATGGACACATTAACAATATAATATCCAACCCAATTCACACATGCATTACCCTCATCAAAATAATGCAAATGTAATGGATTATTTTGTTGTTATGCAATACTTATGCCCAAGAAAATATATTTCACCTCATTTGATTCAAAAATGTAATTACTAGATTATTTTGGTTTTACGCAATACCTTCATGCCTAGGTTATATTTCATATCATCTAATTGAATAATGCAATACCTTATGGACAAATTGACAATGTCATATCCAACCATATTCACATCTACATTACTTTCATTAAAGTAATGTAAATCCTTTAGATCATTTTGGTGTTTCAAAATACTTTTAGGCCAATTGAAATTATTTCATTTTATTTATTTCAACAATGCAATAGCCTAAAGACATTGGAAATGTTGACCCTATATGCAATACCTTAATATGGGTGTCAACCAATATTTAATTGTGGCCTCACATAATATTAAGGTAAAAAAACCTAATTCAATTGCAATATCTTTATTTGGTCTACCCTATCCTTATTGGGGTTATATAATACCATCTTGGGTGTATTAAGGTTAAGTTTAAGGTTTAGGGTATTGCATGGACCAAAAAACAATCAAAGCCTATGCAATATTGTTATGGGTATATTAAATTTAAAGATAAGGTTGATGGAAAATGTTTTGTCTTGTTCCAAAGGTATTGCATAGCAAAAATGTAAATGTAATACCCTCATCATGCATATGTAAACTATCTCAAAATTCTAACTATGAAATAAGGGATTTTTTTTACGATGAAAATATTACACAAAATCATGCCTGTAGGCTTTAATGCAACTTCCACAAATGTTTAGATTACAATTGCAATATCCTCATGTACTAGCAATACATCCAATCATTTTTTTGTTCAATGCAAGATACACATACATTATGGATCTTAATAACCTTGTTTCTGTACAAATAAAATTGAATTTTTTTATAAGTAGATATCTTTACATACATTCATTTCCAATGCCAATGGGCTATATCCATGGAGGTTAAATTAATCTACAAAAATGTGACATGGAAAATTCTTGGATGCCATATGCATAGTACAAAATGTGTATTAGTCCAAAAATGGAATGTCAAGTTAATTGCTTTCACCTTCACTCTCACTAATAGATTTCAACAATAATCCATTTGCATTCTAATAGTGCATCACTACATTTTGTGCAAATTGAACATATTGTCAAGTGTATAATTACTAGTTTGCCAAAATGATTTTCACCAAATAAACTATGAAAATCTCCTTGGTGGTACTTCAAATCCTAAACTGAATATATAGATAAACTAATGAGCATAAGTTTGGAAACACATGTTTGAAGCACAATGCAAATTTGAAATGAAAATTGAATGTGATGGAACTTACCAGCCATGAATCATCTTCAATTCATGGTGATTCAAAGGTCAAATGATCTCCTTTTCACGTGGTTTTTTGGATGAAGATCTTGTTCAATTTTGGCTATCCCAAAAATCTTAAGGCCCTAAGTTGCATAATTGACCTTACTAGCCCAAATTAAATTGACAAAATTTTCATCCCTCTTTAATTTGGTCATTACATGGGGAGGATACCCCACACCCCATGTTGGAATGCCTAATAGAATGAACAACTTGAAAGAAGCGACTCTTACCAATGTGGGCATAGACATTGGTTTTATTCATAGGCCATCATTTCAAAAGTGATCTCACTCGCATGTGGCATGGGTCTTTATTCAAGCAATTGCCCAACACACAAAACAAAAACAAAAAGAACAATTAAAATTAAGAACCCCAAAAACAATATTGAGAAAGCCAAAAGAAAGGGGGAAAAAAAAACAGGAAAAAAAAAGATAAATAAGAATTTCAAGAATTACAGAAAAAAAGAAAAGCATAAAAAAAAAGTGAAATAACAAAAGTTGAAAAAACTAGAATAAGAAACCAGAACAACAGAAAATTTCAAACCCCCAAAAAATTATGAAAAAACCATTTCAAATAACAAGAAAAAAAAAACAAGATTTTTTAAAATAAAGAAGTACAGAAAATGAAAACCATAAATAAAACAAGAAATATAATACCAAAAAATTCAAGAAGAAAAAAAAGAAAAAAAAAGAAAAAACAAGGGGAAACAATCCAAGAAAAAACCAAGAAAACAGAAATTTTAAATCCCCCAAAAACCAGTATTAAGAAAAAGAACAAAAAAACTGGAAAAAGAAACAAAAAACGAACAAGATAGAAATAAAATTTAAAAAACGTACAGAAAATTAAAAAAAGAAATATAAAACCAGAATTTAAAAAATTACTGATAATAAAATTTTGAACCAAGGACCTACCTGACCAAATTGATAACTTTATATCCATCTAACATTTAATGCAATGAAATATTATGAACATAATAATGAATTTTAAAAAATATATTCCACATATGTTGAAAATTTCAAAATTAAAAGAGTATCCGCCAAATCAGAAATTCTAGATTAAATTAATTATTCGACAGAGAACTGCTGAAGCCGCCCAGATACTAGGGTAGTAGAGAATGAAATTGAGCAATTCTTTGTTTTGGGAACAATTTAAATGGCTGCCTAAAAATTCACTAGGGTAGGGTTCAAGTGTGGACCTCTTGTGTCACTATTTGGTCTTCCCTATAAATGTCATCAAATAGCTCCTTGTTGTTACTTGAAGAAAAATCAAGTCATCCCAAGTGCAAAACAACGTGTTGCATAGTCATGGCTTGAAGAGGAAGCCATATTTCTCAATTGAGGTGATATTTTTAAAAATAAAATAAAATGAAATGAAGCCTCAATTATATAACCCACCTTAAGATACCCTAGTGAGCATTTTCCAATCCAAAAATCCAAAAAGTGAACTTAAACAACCCATCCCGCCCCCTAGCTTCCTTTAAATTTTGAGCCCTAGTTTTGAGTTTCACCCTCATTTTGGGTGACTTTATGAACATCCCCACTAACTAGGCATGGAACAAGGGTGAGGGGATCAAACAAGGGGTGAAATAGAATATGACTTTACAGGTTATCTTTATTGTGGGTAAGATTAGGGATGTTCCTTAGAGGCTTTACTTTGACTAGAGCAAGCCCACTCACACCCCCAATTTGGGCCTCTTCCAGCTTTTAATACTTCCAACAAAGAGTGTTCAATTGTTACCCCAGCCTTCACCTATCAACATAACAAAATTGGTCAGTAAGACTTATAATAATGTGAGGACACTACTGAAATGCCACCAATTGGTCCAATTATTATGGCCAGCCAATCAAAAGCAGTCATTATTATTTTTCACTCACCCAAGTGATGACTACTGCATTCCAGATGTGCAAATTTGCAGGTCCAAACTCCAAACCTTTTTTCATACAAGGGCACAAGTTTTTAGAAGTCCAAAGTGTAAACTCATTTACACACTATATATATTCTGTATACTTCATCCACAATACCAGTGTACAAGCCTTTTGCTGCTAGTGGAACTGCTCTCAACAACTTAAAGCCTAAGAGCATCTCCAGCGGTGCTCAGTATGTGACCCTGAGAAAATATTTTTCACATCCAAGTTTAGTTATGTACTTTTTGGCAACCCCACCAATAAAACTGAAACTGGGACAGCAAATAGGTGGGGGGGACTACTAATAACAAACCACCTGGACCAATCATTATGATGGGACAAATCAGAAACACTGAGCAGCAGTTAGATCATATTTATTACACTCTTTTTTTTGCAGGTGCAAAGCGCTGCTAGGCCTTTTACCAGCACGGCTACAAGCACAATTATGCTGAGCCAAAATCATTTTCCTGAGTCAAACCGGCATATGTTGGATTTTCTTCATCTATTTGTAGTATGCAGGATCACGTACTGAGCACCGCTGGAGACGCTCTAACCGAGTGGAGAGGCTCTTCACTGGTGGCGTCCATCAAGCAAAACAAAATAAAATAGACAGAAAGACTTGTGCCGATTTTTCTAGTGTGACTTCTAGTTGTGGGAACCCCCCCCCCCTCAAGTTCAATTTTTTTTCTTTTGTGATGGGCATTGTTGGTCATGTTCCCCATGGTCAATCAACAATGCCCATTATTTTCTCGGAAAAAAATTAAATTCAAGCTTTAGTACTGAGGAGCTATTGGGAACATGTTGAGAAACTCATTGAGAACTTGGGAACTTGATGGGAACACAGTGAGAACAACACAAAATCCAACATCCCCCACCCTGCCCCAAAAAGGAAAAAAACCTTGGGCCCCCTAGATGGCATGCCACCTCCCTTTATTGGCTATAAGATATTATTTTGCCTACATGTGTACTTTGCCAATTTTGGCCTAGGCTAATGGCAAGGCCATGAACTACGGGTGCATATCATATCAAGTCAGTGAAAAAATAATTCAAAAAAAGACAAACCAAAACTTTAGAAAAATGTGAGGATAAAAAGGCGAAATGTTGAAATTTTATATTTTAGAAACGAAATAATTCAACAAATGTGCAAGTTTCACACCCCCACATGACTAGGGCTTTTTCTAGAATCTGTTCATTGTTTGCTTAGCCATAGTGCACTCTCCTCTTCACACATGGGAGGCAACAAAGACATCTATCTATGAAGCAAGGTAGTTTGTTTGTTTTGTTTTGCACCGATGAGATCCATGGAACCAAGACCAAGATGCTTCAGCTTGGTCTCTTTGGAAAGCTCTCAATGAATAGGGGTGAGGGGTGCATGGGCTTGGTTCCATGGCATTTGGACTTGCAGTGCAAAAGTTCTTGAATATTGAATGATTTCTTCCCTAAAAATTAAATTAAATCAAATCGTAGCTGAAAATTTCGGAGGAATTGGAATGTGCCTTTGGTGTTGTTGGAAAGATCTTGATGAGTAGGATTTAGTGGAATAATATTTGGTAAGTTTTGGATTCAGAATGTGTGGGAGATATTGACTTTAAAGTGATTTTTGCTGATGAAAATTCAAATAAATTCCAAAAAACCAGGTTTTGGAAGGAAAAATCAGTTAAGGACATGGTAGCACTTGGGCCAATGGCACAGGCCACACTAGCAACACCATAATCTAAAGACGCACTAAGTAAGATCAAGTTAGAAGATCAAATTAGAAGATTAGGTTTAAGGTGATGCAATTGCCTTAAATGGGAAACGTTTCCTTCAACCAAAAAAAAAAAAGACTTTTTAAATTCCAAAAAGTAAAATCGAATTTCAATATATGAATTTTTTGGAGGATAAAACCTGAATTTCCAAAAAAAAATTAAATATTTCTTTCAACACCAATGACCCTGCTATGTGGTCATTTTCTTTAGTTGTTGTTAGCACATTTAAAATATGCCTCATTTTATTTTTATTTTTTTAATTTCCCATGATACTCATGCGATACTACGATAATTTTTTTAAAAATTGAAGTAAATCTTTACGCTTGGTAAAAATAGTCGGCCTTGGGTTTTACTGGAATGTGCGGCTCCGCCTCATCCAGGCACTTATTCCAGTAAAGCGTGCGGCCACAAGCTTTTTACCCTAAAAAAAAATTACTGCTCCACCCTACTACGATATTCCAAGTAGGTACCTAATCTAGGCAATCAACAATTTACTTTTCTCACCATCTACTTTTACTTTTAATTTAACTTTACTAAAACTTATTTAGTTACATTCTACTCTTTTACACTTCTTGCTTGACTTCTTGCTCGCGCGCGCACATTGCGGGCGCGGCTCCCCTGGAACGCCCACGCAGTTGTCGCGCGAAGAAGATCGATCTGCGTCGACGCGTTATCGTCGTCGGGGAGGAGGAGTCAGCGGTCGCAGGAGTAGAGTGTGCTCTCTCGCAGTAGTACAGAGCTCGATTTGAGTCTCTAGGATCTTGTGAAGCCTCGTTAGTTGCCAAACTTGAGAAAGAGAGGAAGTGAAGCTCTTTCTTTGGTGTTGGAAGCTGACTCAGTGAGAGTTCGCGGGTAAGGAAGAACGAGGAGCTTGCAGTGGGGGCGGGGAAGTCTGTAGCAAGAGGGGGGTAGTATAGGAGAACGATGATGACAGGGGGTTCACGGGATGGCCGAGCGGCAGGAGGAGGAGGAGGAGGAGGAGTAGGCAGCTTTGGGATGGCAGTGGGCGGATACGATGAGAAGGCGCTGAGGGCGCAGAGAGGAGGTAGAGGAGGAGGAGAGACGGAGTACGAGGAGTTGGAGGAGGTGAGGAATGCGCGTCGTGCACGTAACTGCAGGATCGGATGTCTGCTGGTGCTGTTGATTGCTGCTGGCATTGCGCTAGCACTAGTGTTCGTTGAACGCGCCCGCAAGAAGCACCATGAAGTGACTACTGTGTCGACTCTGAGCGTCGCCAACTACACGACGGCTCTGCAGCTTGCGCTTCAGTTCTTCGACGTCCAGAAATGTGCGTTTGTAGCTTCGGAGCTGCTTCCTGTTTGTGTTTCTTTTGCTTCTGCTTCCAAGACTTAACAACAAGCGCAAAGTTGCCACAGATCTTGCATTCTCGGGATGCTTCTGCTGGTGTTGCTGCTACCATCATCGTTTTTTGCTTGTTTGTTTGTTGAGTGTGATGAGGTGTGAGTCTTTCTGTCCTTGAGAGGTTGAAACCCTGGATCCTGCATCCATAGCAGGAAAGCTACCGAGCAGCAATCCGTTCTCATGGAGAGGAGACTCATGTCTGAGCGATGGCAGCGACAATGGCGTGAACCTGACCGGTGGCTTGTTCGATGCGGGCGACCATATCAAGTTCGGGTTGCCCATGGCCTTTACTGCCACAGTGCTTTCCTGGAGTGTGCTGGAATACGGCTCCATCATGAGCCAAACGCAGCAGCTTTCTGTCGCCACGGATGCGATCCGCTGGGTCACGGATTACCTGATTAAAGCTCATGTCTCTCCCGATGTCTTCTACTTCCAGGTTCTGCTCTTCTTTCCCTCTTGTTGATCAATCTTGTTTTTCATTCTTCTGAAATGGATCAGAGCTTGCTTTTCTCCAGGGCTCTTCTTCTTGTCTCTAACTATGAGCAAATCCTCTGAACTGCTTTGAATCTGCTGCCATTTGCAAAGGTGGGAGACGCAGCAGCAGATCACAAGTGTTGGGAGCGACCAGAAAACAATGACATTCCAAGGCCATCTTATCAGCTCAATGCAACAAATCCAGGAACAGAAGTGGCAGCAGAGAGTGCAGCAGCAATGGCAGCAGCAGCTATGGTGTTCCGAACAACAGATCCCGCATATTCCAGCACTCTACTCACACATGCCAAGCAGCTTTTTCAGTTTGCTGATACATACAGAGCTTCTTACAGTATCACAAACCCCTTTGTGCAACCATTCTACAACTCCACGGGATATGAAGACGAGCTTCTGTGGGGTGCTTCATGGTTGTATTATGCAACTGGAAACTCTTCTTATTTGAATTATGTGACAAGTGAAAATGGTGCTGCTTTTGCCAAATGGCAACAATACCCTTCCTGGTTCAGCTGGGATGACAAGCTTGCAGGTGTACAGGTGCGTTCTGAATTATTTTTTATTTTATATAGGTGCCATTCTGAATTAGGCATTTTTCTTGCGGTGGTGATACCTACCATCACTTACTTCTTCTCTAGCATTCCTCAATGAAACAATTTGATCCCCATGTGCGCTGATCTCTCTCTTGCTGAAGACTGGCTAGCCATCATCTTTACCATCGACCTCTCTAGGGTTTCCTCAGTGAAAGAATGATCCCATGAGCTCTCTTGCTGAAGACTACCATCATCTTTACCATAAAACCTCTCTAGGTTTACATGATCTCTCTTGCTGAAGATTGGCTAGCATCTTTATTGGTGTGATCAGAAGCTTTTGTTACTGTCATGGCACTTGTCAAAAGATTGCATATCTTCTTGCTGTCACATGAAGACAGCATTCTTTCCATGATTTTTGAGGATGGTCACATGGGCAGTGTCATCTGAGCACCTGGATGTTGAATGTATCCAAGAGCTTAGTGTGACCCAACATCTGAGGAATCTGACAATGAAATTTTTGGATCAATTTTTCCTTGCAAATGTCTGTTTTGCTGGATGAGCACATTGCCTTCAGAAATCCATAAAGCAGGAAGTGTTAGTACAGTACCCAAAAGGCTTTCTGATTCTCCTCATGTTTTTGCATATTGTGTTTTTATGCAAGCAATCAGCCACAAGCTAACATTGTCCAAACCATTTGGGTTTTTGCTACAAAGCTCCAAGACTGAAAACCACCTTACTCCTGTCTGGAATTGTTATTCTTTTGGGAGATACTGGAAGCCAGTTCGACTCCCTGCATACCATTTGGGTTCTGCTTCCCCTGTATATGTATAGTGTGAACGAAACAGCATGGTAGTGTTAGGGCATCTCCAGCAGTGCTCAGTATGTGAACCTGCAAAAAATATTTCTCACATCCAAGTCTAGTTATTTGTTTTTTTCCAACCCTACCCATTAAACTAAAACTGGAGTCTGGGACTGCAAATAGGTGGGAGACTACTAATAGCAAACCACCTGGACCAATCATTATGATTGGCCAATTGGAAACAGGGAGCAACACCAGATCATATTTATTACACTCTTCTATGGCAGGTGTTAGGCTTTGTTGTGCTTTTTACTACCCTCAGAAAACTGTGCAAAAATGCTGGGCCAAAACCATTTTGCTAAGCCAAACCAGCATGTTTTGATTTTTATTCATCTAATTTTAATTTGCAGGGTCACATACTGAGCACCAGTGGAGTGCACTTAATCTAGATATTCTGTAATAGTATACATGGATTCTAACAAACTGGGTGTGTGCAACAGGTGCTGTTGGCCAGATTGCAACTACTGTCGCCTCCACAGAGTACAGACAATGGTGTCACGAGTGGACTGCAAAACTATAAATCAACTGCAGATGGTCTCATGTGCAATTTCCTTCCCCAGTCACCATCTGCCTTCAATGAACGCATTAAGGGTCAGTTTCACAATTCATATTGGACACTCACTGTTTTTCTATTGGAATATTTTAAGTTTGAGGGTCATGCTTGACTGAATAATTTGTGCACTTGACATTCAAGTGGTCCAACCATAGCTCTCTGAAGTTCATACATACAAGATAGATGCAAATTGGTTTGATTCCTCTTGATGTATCAGAGTGTTCCACCATCCATTTCTTGGTAGTTTTTTATTCAAGGTAAGTTTTGCTTCTGCAAATATTCGATGGGTGAATTTTGGTTTGAGTGAGCAATGAAATGCACTTGAGAGAAAGTGGATCACGCATTTGACAATGAAGATTGTTTCACAGGTGGCTTGATTTGGGTCCAAGACTGGGATGGATTGCAAGTTGGAGTAAACTCAGGGCTGCTAGCACTATTCTATAGTGACTATTTGGCAACAGCAAAGGTCTCATCCATCAGCTGTTCTGGGGACACTTTCAGCCCTCAAGAGATCCGCTCATTTGCTGCTATCCAGGTGTGTGCACTTCCGATGCTTTTTTCGCACTTGAAAGATGATTCATTCCAGATTGTGTTTTTCTGCCTGTAGCTCTCAGATGTCTTGTGCCTCTGGTTGTGGAAATTGATGTGTATTGTGATCCTCACAAGCTCATCATATGCACACCATACAACCAAAAGACAACAATAAATGTGCCACTGTACTAACATATCTTGAGGGGCTAACTGCAAGGTGAGACACATCCGTGCCTAACCATATTTAGTAAAATGGGTGGGTGCAGGCGGATTATGTGTTGGGTGTAAACCCATTGAATCAGATTTTTCTGGTGGGCTATGGATCAAATTATCCAAAGATGTTGCACCACCGAGGGGCGTCAATACCAAATGATGGAACAGTCTACTCCTGTGACAGTGGCTATGTTTGGTACCATGCAACCACACCCAACCCCAATGTGGCTGTTGGAGGGGTTGTGGGGGGGCCTTTCCTGAATGACACTTACACTGACGCCCGTGACAACCCTGCACAAAATGAAGCTGCAACATATACCAGTGCTTCAATGGCAGGCCTTGTGGCAGGACTCTCCAATGCTGGGGGCACTAAAGTACCACTTTCATGGACATAGGAAAAAAAACAATCAGGTTTCCAGCACTAAACACAGGTAATGTACACAACCTTGAGGCCTTTGAGGGTTTTAGTGTTTATGAACACTTTTTTAGTGGCTGTTATTAGCAGAGTGCTACAAAGCTTTATTTTAGCTGTTGTCTAAATTTTTGCTATGTTTTTAGCTGGTGCTTTAATCTGCCAGTTTGTATGTCTACTTATAGCTGTCCTTCCCTAGTAACACTTCCAGCTCTCAATTTGGAATAGTTGAATATTCTAGCTGATTGATTTGTTGTTCTGCACCCACTTTTGTGACTCAGAGCTTCCAAGTATTTGAACCCCTAAAATTGATCATGAGCCCTGGGTATCATCACTAGATCACATAGGCAGATAGATCAGTGCAATTCAAGGACCTGAGCTTTTGATTGATCAGGCAGCAATGCTATTAAACATCATCTACATTGCATGCCCCTCTTTGTCTTAACTGCCTGAGGCAGGCATCAACCTTTGTTGTGTGTATGTAGGCAAGATTTTTTTGCTAAATGTTCTGCCAAATGGCACAAGCCTTGACCTAAGCCCACCTGGCTTTTTGGGTCACTTATGTGTGATCCCTTGATTTTATAATTTGCACAATTACTATCAAATTTTCAGGCTAATGTAAAAGCTTTCTTTTGACCTCCACGATCACATTAATGATTAGCCTTTGGTTTTGTTGATTAAAGTTTCACTAAAGTCATTGTGCAAACATGACTTGAATATTGTCCAGGACCTTTATTTGAAATTCTTTCAGTTATTGCATCATGATGTTGGCTGTCTGTGGCTGACCAGATTTGATCTCATCTGTCTGTTTCATTACTTGATAGTTGGCTTGATAGTGCTATCCTAAATGAATTGTAACTTCAGTAAGTTTGTGTGACAAAAGCCATGTAAGTTAAAATTCAACTCTCTACAATAAAACTAGAAAACCATTGTGACCAAAAAAGTTTAGTGAATTAAAACACTAGTGTCAGATTTGTTGTATGTCCTAGACAGCTCAAAAGGCCACCCATGAACAAGGATTCTACCCAAAAAATTGGGTTAAAATTTTTTAGGGTTTAGCAATGGATTTGGGAGATAAATTGTTGGGAAAAGGGCCAAGACAACTATCCTTTAAACTGGGGCATTTCAGAGTGCACCCATTTATGTTAATTTTGTGTGTGTGTTTTTTTGGGTAATGGGGTTGAAGGTGCATCAAACAGCATTGAAGTGATTGCAAATTTGAGGCCTTGGGCACATAACATCGTAAACATGTGATTGGAAGTTAGTCACTCTGTGCAGAAAAAACATACAAGTGATTGGAAATTTCACCCATTGTGCACATTACTAAAAAAAATTATTTAGTTTTGGGCTAGACGCTAGAACAACAAATCACTCAATTGAAATACTTAGACACAACTTTGGATACCATGGGTGCAAGATTTAAGAAAATTCATTAAGGAATTTCCCAACACAATCCATATCAATGCATTTTTCCCATCAAAATTCACTTGGTAGCAATGAAGCAAAGATAAATTCTCACATAGTTTAACAATCCTAGAATAAAAACAAATTTGGAGCTCGTGAAATATTAAGGCTTCTACTTTTCTCAAACATGTCATCTTTATTAGAAAATTTTGAAAAAAAGGAATAGAAGGAATCTCTATTGCAAGGGTGATCTAGTAGAGTTATTAAAAAGGAAGTATAAGACATAGTTCTTACTACATTTGAGATCAAGAAGGAAATATAAGTATTTCATTCTCCATTTGAAATAAAAAAGTAGTATGAGTAATTTTATTACATTTGAAGTCAAACATGAAATAGTTGAAATAAGAATGGTGTAAAATAGGGGAGATCTGAATGACACACCAAACTAGTGCAATAACATACATTTAATATGCAAAGTATCTCTATTATCATCGGTCCAACAATTAGTAGTCCTACAAGTGCCAACAATATGATCTTGTCATAATAACACATAGAATTTAGCCAAGATTAATAGATATTTGGTAGATTGGCAAATGGATAGATTAGCAATTAACAAATGCAATGAATGTAGTGAAGAGGAAGCACACATATTTGAAGAAAGCTAGTAGGTCACATTAACCTCATTTCAATTCACCTAAATGGAAGAACCAAATCAAGGAAAATGGGTCCACAAGGTGTGTCAACAAAAATAGAAGATGGAGCAATAGTCACCTAGACTTTGAACATGTAAAAAGAAGCTAAAGTTACACCAACTAAACCCACACCATTCAATATTATTGGTTCAAAATATGTTATCCATAAATTAACATATGTCTTGCAAAAGGGCTAAAAGTTTCTAAGGCAAATGGCCTAACCAACCAAACGTGCCATACCTTTTACCTCAACATGGAAAAGTTGTGCAAACAACACAAGTACTCACCAAAACACATCTAAAATTCAAATGAAACTAGAGTGCAAGTGGGGTGACAATCTAGTTTTTGGGTTTTGGCTAAGTGGGGTTCTCATGATGTTTATACACCATCTCCAAGTCTTGAGAATGGCTAATTGTCAATTGTGTTGTTAATGTAACAAGGGTAGCTTTTCACATTTTCAAAAGTTCTAAGATATGAAAAGACTACATAAAGTTATGTAGACCGAAAACATCCATGGCCATACAAAAAAAAACTTGGATGACAATATACCTCTTCAACCAATGTTGATTTCTTTTAGCATATTTGTAGTATGTGGGATTTCTTGAAAAAATATTTTGATATATTGTCATATTTTGATTCTAGACAACCATGGGTCACATGGTATATAATAAAAACAATTAAACAAGTAACCACATTTGAGTTGGACATGGTGACCTTACCTTTTCATATTTCAGATGTGCTTCAACCATTATGTGTGACTTACTTTAAACCATTCAAGAATGCTTTTAAAAAGGAGTGGGATTTTGCTATGGCAAAGAATAATTATTTTGAATCGGTAGAATGCTTATTGACAATGTTTTGCAATAGTTCTTGAAAAGAAAAAAAATCAAAGGTTTAAGGTGACCTTCATTTGAATACATGGATGTAAACTTAAACCTAAGATTGTTATTATTCTAAACACATGAAGACTTCAATCTAAAAGGGTTTTGTTTTTCTTGTGACAATTTTAGTTGATATTTTTAATCCAGTTTAGAGTTTTTTCTTTAAATTATTATTATGCACCCCCACCATTCTCCATGGGCACGAGGTTTCCCTTTCCAACATTTGTCTTTTCCATGGTGGTGTTCTTTGTTATTTTCTCATGCTAAATTTTATGTATGAAAGAAAACATGTTCATGTTCATGTTCAGTTTAGTTCCTCCCCTTTTCCTTATCTCAGCAATAAAAAGGCTCCCCATTCTCTCTTTTCATGTTCAATTTTGTGTGTGTGAATGTGCTAATGAGTAGTAGCAATAGCATCCCCCCCTCCCTTTATGTGTATGAACATGCTTTTCAATAATAGTATTGCCCTTTCAATAGTAGTAGCACTCCCTCCCCCTCCCTTTATGTGTGTGTGAACATGATTATCAATAGTAATGTCTTCAAGCTTCAACATATGTGTATTTCCCCCCTTCTCCTTGTGTGTGTGAATGTGCCAAATGAATAATAGTAACAACTTCTTCAACAATAAGAATGAAAAATTAAGTGTTAATAATCGTAAGACCAATTGTAAGTTGCAAGGTCTTTGTTACACAACAACAGTAGCGAGCAATAACGCCCTCTCAATAATAACAATATTCTTCCCCCCTCCCCTTATGTGTGTGTGAATGTGATTTTCAATAGCAGTGCCTTGAGTAGCACATTCTTTCCCCTCTCACCTTATGTGTGTGTGCATGTTGAACAATAGCAATGCCTTCTTAGTAACAATAGTAAGGCAAGTTGCAAGGTCAAAACATAACAACAATATATAAGGGCAAAATGCAACAACAATAAAAACAAAATATAAGGCCCACTGGTTAGTTGTGTGCTCTCTTGAATGATTGACTATGTGTGCTTTCTCAAAAGCAACAATGCAAGTTGCAAGGTCTTTGGGCACACAACAATAACAAGGGCCATTCTTTTGAATAATTGTATGTGTGTGCACATGTACGTAACATTGCTTTTCAATTTTGTTAGTTTTACCACAACATTAGTGTTCCCTTTTTCCCTCTCTCTTTCTTTGCTTAGTTTCGTCACAACATGTGTGTGCGTGCACTATTGTTAAGATATGTCACCCTTTCTTTTAACCCAATTTTGGCAAAACATGTGTGTGTGTGTTATTACTAAATTCCACCAAAATAGCAACACGTGTGTGTGAATCTTATTACTTTCAATTATGCTCTTCCCTTTTTCCACCTTTCAACAACAATGTTCCTTTCCTTTTGTGGCCCATTATTAGTTGTGATACTTCAACAAAAGATCAAATCATCTGTGTTCAAATTCTTGTGTTTTTTGCATCAATTCAACAAATTGGAGATCACTCTAAACAAGTAATATTTGGTTAATTAATTTTTCTTTTCATACTTTTTCTTTTTGATCTTCAATTTTGTTCAAAAATTATATGCCTAAAAAATGCATCAACATCATATTTGAATGAAATCTCTACCATTCGTAGTAGATTTGATTTTTTTTTCAAATTTCATTGTCACTTTATTGTTTTTTAAAAAAATTCCCATGAATTATGAACTTCTAATCCTCATAGTTGCTACTTTAAATCTTTTTTTTTTCAAAAACAAAAAAATCAAAAAAATTATTGTTACATTAAAATTCTCTTTGTCTTTCTTCAAAAAATAATAATTTTTTTATTGTCCATTTGTTGTGTTTTATGGATTTTCTTTCATTTTATGTATGTAGAAGTAAACATAGATATTGGCAAGCCTAATGGCATCAACAGGTGTAACACCAATTTTAAAAAAGAATTTGTCAAATGAGTAAGAGGAGTTTTTCATGTCATTTGACCCTAACCCCAAATTAGATTAGAAGAAACATAAAATCTTAACATGGAAGTAGTTTGGGTGATTTTCCACCCACAATTCCAAATTAATTAGGAATGTGAATGCATGGTATCATCATCATTATTATTATTATTATTGAGCATTTTTGGTTGTCAATGATGGTGCTATAATTAATTGTTGTAATCCATAAATGATGCAAGGTATTCTGTGCCATCCTATCATAGTGTTGATTGATGGAGGGAAACACAAGGGGCTTCTAAATTATAACAAAAATTGTGGCATGAGTACATTAAAAAAACATGTCATTAGCATTTAAAAGAATATCGAAGGTGGGGATTGCATTTTATGTAGGCGATGATAAAAGGTGTTAATAAATAACAAATTGCAAAAAAGTGGAGGGTTCTCTTTCCTTTTCATATCACAAATTTCTTTGGCAACTAATGACCTTATAAAAAATCTAACCCTACATAACAAGCTTTAGTGGAAGACCTAATGTTGTACATTGCAAAAGGATACCACCTTTTGTCATCTATTGAGAATCCATGGATGTGATGTTTAATTTTCCATTGTTGTAGGAGTGTCCAATTTCCATCATGGCAATAGTTGGTGAATGAAATACTTTTAAATCCCCTTACAAAAACTAAGGAAAAATATGTTTTTCGTCTTTTTTTTTTGTATTACATGTATTACTTCTTTTGATGTCATGTGCTAGGTATGACATGTTCGTCATGGTTGTTAGCTTCATGAATAAGTTTTGGGAACCCACTCATGTGACTATTAGAATTTTTGAAATGTAATATACAAGTAGAACATCCATGGCAAACTAGGTAAAAATGTTGCTTGATTCCTTTGGTTTGCTTAACAAAGTAATTGCATATGTTAGGGATGAAAGCTCTAAGTTGAGCACATTAACCAATACATTGACTAATGTGTTTTGTTGTTCTTTGCTTTAAATATGTTACCCCATTTGTGGGGTTGTGTTTTGGTCATGCAATGTAAATGCAAAGTGGTATGCCATTGATAATGCCAAAGTCTATCATGGTTTTTCAAAAGTGAACTTGAAAGGTGTTTAAACATCATTGTAAAAGACTATTACATGGACTAAAAAATATAGGAAGAGAAGGCAAAAATGGAAAGTTTCTTGTGTGATTATAGGTTTGTTAACAAGGATGTTCAAAACTCCTATGAAGATGCATTTTGCACGACAAATTATTTTGTTTAAAAAAACTCTTGAATACCAAAATCCAATTTCCATTTATCAAACAATAACAAGTTTTACATTTGTCTTTAAAGTGCCAATTGGCCAAACTTGGGCAATAGTTCAAACCATTACCAATACATTATTTGTTATTGTCAAACAATGTGTTTTAAACCAAACACAAGGGTATTAATTATTATCAAACACATTTGCTTCTACATTCACCTTGTGCATTGTTATGAAAGTCGGTGTGGCCAACATTGAGGCTTTGAATCAATCATTGGTTTGTGGTAATTTTGAGTCAAAATTGCAAGAATTCAAGCGGAAGGTGATGGCGCAAGGTGTGGGAATACTTAGACCATTCTTGCTTTTCAATGGCTTATAGCCATTTTCAAACCCACAACATGTTGGTCATCATGCTTGACCTTTGTTACAAAAACAATAGGTGTATTCGAGAATTTTTGGGTGATTCCATTATTGCTAAAATTGTTGCAAAATATGATATTAAGATTGTGTGTCCTCTTTTGTTGCAAGTGTACAACATTTAAACCCTACCAAGGAACAATAAAAGATTGTATTAATTGAAGATGAAAATGTTTTCTTTAGGCAAGTTTTGTCACCCTGTGATGTTATCATGTCAACTAGCTTGAAGAATGAGTTGTAATTGTTTTGGAAATTATTGATGTGATCAATGGAACATGAAAACCTTTTGGTTTGGTGGGAAGCACATGTTGTGTAATTTCCACATATTTCATTTTTGGCTTGTTAGGTGCTTGGCATCATAGGTTCACAAATTGAGACAGAACAAATTTTCAACGTGATTGGTGTGATCACAAATCTTCAATGATCACTATTGAGAATTGAAAATTTGGATTGTTTCACTCTTTTGTGATCAAAATTTGGCCAGATGATGCTCGTGCTAGGTGTGATATGACTTGCAAGGTTATGATTAATATGATAAGGAAAACAATAAGCTCATTGAGGAGCAAGACCTTTTTGAAGAAGACAATCAATCATTCTAATTTTATGTAGATAATTTTATTGATTCAATTTTGGGTGTTCTTTTGTTTCATGTGCATGGTCTTTTTGTTCAATATTTTTTTATGGTGAGTTTGTGGTTGTAACTAAGGCAAAGGCACATGAATTGTTGGTGGTGTGAATTCAACTCCAAGTAATTTGCATCAATGAAAGTTGCTACAATATTCCAGTGATGAAATGGGTGTGATTTTGAACAACCTTGATGGTTTTCAAACATGGTTGGGAAATGCAGAATATGTTGTATGTCCATGGTACAATACCAACAATCATTTCTAAGGAAATTTTTTGTCATTGCAAAGGTAAATTCAGCTCCAACTTTTGAATAGAAATTGATTTCCATAGATGTTCATAGCACACTTGAATTCATTTTTTTGGTTGTGCATTTTGTGAAGACTATAGCAAAACACATGACGAATTACATATGTAGTTTTGATTCATTATTTCTTTCTATAAGTTTTGGAACAAAGTATGCAATGAATATGAAAGGTTAATCAAAGATCCATGTATGAAATTTAAACCCTAAACCTGAACCATATTGGAGACCACATCCATGTCAAAAACCCTAAACCTGATATCTGCCATGAATTGGGAAAGTTATATTGAACTGTATGCGAAGTGGATTAGAGCCCACTTCGTAAACGAGGAAGTATATTGTGCAAGGGAAAGGCTTCCAGTGTCGCGGACTTCCGGCTAGCATCAAACGAGAGTTGTCTAGTGTAGCGTCTGGAATCCCAGTACTCACTCACGAGTTGAGGAAGTTCTCGATCACGCCCAGTTCAGGCTAGCATTAGAGTTGCGTGGTCCAGCTTCTGCAAGCACCGTGACCACTTTTTAGGGAGAGGCTCAGTCACCAGCAGCAGCAGCAGCAGCAACTACAGCTATTAAATATTTAGGAGTTCAGCTGGTGCAAGTACTTACGCATGTCTAATAGGGCGGTTGTGCAAACCTTTGACGGCAATGGATTGGAAATTGTAGTGAGGCCGAAGCCTCTAGCGTCGCCCGGGAATGTGGTTATTCGTCTGACAGTGCGAGCTGTGAACCCCATAGATAGTCTCATCATACGCGAGAACTGGCTTCGCAATCTCGCGGATGAGCATCATTACCACCCTGTGATCGGCTCTGAAGGGTTTGGCCACATCACTGAGGTAGTTTAATTCGGGACCTTTTTTCTCTTCTCAACTGTTTTGTGTTTAGGTTTTGGGATTTGATGCAACCGGTGTAGTTTTGGAAGGTTTTCTATATATCAGGTTATCGCAACAAGAGACAGTGGCTTTTATCACCCAAAAAGTCGCGGCTCATCACCCTTGTGTGAGGTCAAACTGTGTGGTTTTATACATTACCATGTACGATATGCGGCGTTCATTGTGGCATATAGTACACAAAAATTGCAATTTGACACTGATGTGTGATGAAAGCCACTTTCTCTTGTAATGTATACTGGTGATCGTCAAACTTTTGAGGGTTTTTTCACTTTAGAGTTGGGTGGAATTGCATGCAAATATAAAGAAGAACAAGAAGTAACAATGTCTGTTATGACTTAGAGTTTCGTTGAATCCTGTGGCTGGCTGATCAGGTTGGTGAGGGGGTGACAAAATTTAAGGTGAATCAACGTGTAGTGCCTATATTGTACTGGAAATACTATCTTGGCAAAGGGGAGGGAGCCTGGCAAGATTATGTTGAAGTCGCTGAAGAAGATGTGGTCCATATCCCTGACAGCGTTTCTGATGATGCAGCAGCTCAGTATTTGATTAACCCATGGACAGCGTATGGTCTGCTTTCAGAGATAGGTGTTAAAGAGGGCGAGTACTTGCTTCAGACTGCTGCAGCCTCTGTGATAGGCCGGTAGAGAATCCTACGAACTCTTGCCTATTCATGTGATCTCTTCATGACCATCTCTCTCTCATCAAGGTTATCAGGAGAATTTTTTTGCACACTTCATTGCTGCAGTATCCTTAAACCTTAGGACAGCACTCTAAACCCATGCCGGCTGCCCTTTCTTAGTCTTGATAACTCAATCCTGAACAATGGACAATATTGTATGCTCATGTCCTTAGCCTGTATTCAAATTGGCAGCCCTTGGCCCTTCAATATCTTCACTCTCTTGAAAGAATACCATACATGTTGCTGTTGAAACTCTTGAATATGACCATTGTTATTATTCAAACTGTCCCTTAGTTATTGGGTTTTTGTGTTGCTTTTTTCCTCTGTTCTGTAGGGTTGGGTTCCTGTTTCTCATGCTTGCTGATTTGCTGCTGTTATTTTGTCAGATATGAAATCTCTATTACCTTATTATTGGGCCATAGCTCAATTCTATTCAGGTTTCATCAATCTTGTATCTTTATAGCAACTGTATCAGAATTAATGTACCACTTCAAATGCAGGATTTCAATTCTGGGAAAGTATTCTATGCTCATGACAGCTACTTGTGCTTCTCATGAGCAGGCCATACTTGTAAATTTGAGTTTTTTTGCTTTGGCCTACAGGCAAGTGATACAGATTTGCAAGCACTTAAAGATCAAGACAATCAACGTTGTGCGGCGGGACAATGTGATCCCAGAACTGAAGGCTATTGGTGCAGATGTGGTGATCAACTCAAGTACTGAAGGTAGTACAGGTTTTTCTTCACATTGAGTAGTTCAGAAATTATCGATTAAATTGATGCTGTTGTTTTGGTCTGCATGGTTGTGATAGTTATGAGATGATGTGTGTTGTTTCCCAGATATGGTCAGCAGAGTGAAGGAGCTCACAGGAGGTAAAGGAGCTTTTGCTGCTATTGATGCTGTGGGTGGTATCCTTACCAAGGTCAACATCTCTTTCCCCTTTCACCTTGGTTTCTTTTCTACTTGGTTTTCTGTACAAAACCTTTGCTGGGTCTTGCCACACTTTATCTTCCTAGTAATATTTTGAGGTATACAAGAACTTCTAGGAACACATCTCCAGGGTCATTCTAAGGGATCAATTGGTTCCAATTTTCTGGTGGGAAGCTACATGGTCTTTGGTCAGGCAGTCCTTTTGCCTGAGAATCAGGGGTGTGTGGCATGCAGAGTGTTGGAAACAGCCTGAGAAATGGAGGGAGGCTCTTTGTGTATGGAACACTTGGGGGACCAGATGTGGTTTTGAGCTCTGCAGATCTCATCCGAGAGATTGATGTCAAGTTTTTCAGATTGACCAAATTTGTGGAGAACAAGAGAAATAGGGAGAGAGTCATGACTGATATAATGGCATTCATGGATGCTGGAGTGTTGGTTCCTTATGCAGGGAAGAAATATGAGCTTACAGATTTCAACGCAGCCATTGAAGAATCACTGAAGGAAGCTAGAGGGGGAAAAGTGCTACTAATAGGTTAGAGTGTGAATGACCTGTGGACACAGTCTTCTAGACTTTTTAGGTGTTGTCAGTCAGGGTTTGCTAAGGTTGCCTTGGAACCTCTTGGCCTTTCTGGTCTCATCCATATTTCTTATGGGACACACTCATAGATTAGAGTGTATGTAGTTATCTACACCCACCATCAGGAATTGATTCAGTCGGAGGGGAAGTATTGGCCTTTATTAACTGTCATTCAAAATGAAGGGGATTGTATAATACTTTTGTGATGAATTACTTACAAATTTATGGCTGTACTCATTCTTTCCAGGTTCATTTTGTTTCTTTGGAATGGCACAGTGGTTACTTTCAAAGTGTTATTGTGGAAGTTCCTTGCAATCTCAAGGATACATTGTCCAATGGCTTTAGTTGATGTTGTGCATCCAAGCAGTCACCAGTGGTGACTGGGTGCAGGAATCCTAACCATTATACTCTATGGAGGCCTCTCATGTGTTAGGCTTTGATGCTTTATTATACAAGGGTGGGATTGTACAAGGATCATTGCACTCATTGTTGTGCTACCTTCAAAGTATTGTTGTGGAAATGTCCCTACATGCTCATAGATAAGTTTTCTATGCAACCTCATAGAAATTGGTGTCTGATGTAATGTGTCAAGGCCAGTGCATGCCAAAACCCCATCTGTCAAACTGCATGTGTAATAGTGCCATTGTTGTCCAATGCATCTACTGATTTTTATTTTAGGGTGTTTTGAAATGTTCATCCTAAGGAATAGAGATCCGTGATGGAGAAATTGTGAGGATGTGGAGTACAAGATGGCTATACAGATAGTCAAACAAGACATGCTTGACCTTATGGTCAAGAACAAAGATAGTTTGCTGCCAAACAATATATGGTCAATCCCATCAAGACCTTAGATATTTTTATGGACCTCCCTTTGCTACAGATGATAAGGGTAGCATACTTGTTCCTTAGCAGAGGCTTCACCACATGGATTTGATGATTATGAAGGGTAAGGCATTGAGAGCAGGTAGAAGCCTCATGCTCAGATTCACCTGACTCATCATGGTGATTGCTAGGAATTTGTTAGGACATCAGGGCCAGCGTTACTTGTACTTGAACTCAAAAGGCTATGCACAATCCCTGTAGCTTTAAACTTAGAATTTACACCCAAATTCACTAGGTCCTCAAGCAACTTGTCAGCTGGATTCAGTAGCTTTAGAGGTGGTGTTGAAGGCATAGCTACTGAATACCTATACAGGCCTCCTATTGGCTGGTTCTGCATATAGTTTGTACCCTCAAGGGAAAGCCTAGGTTTGCTCTCTGATAAATCAGTTTGTGGGGTCCCAACGTAGCATGTTCTATATGTGTTGGATGTATTGCAAAGAGATTGCTCATTTGCAGAGTTTTGCTCCAAAGTTTGTTGCTTGAAGGAAATTGTGGTAAATCACTTTGTGGGTCCCAACGTGACATGTGTCACTGCTTTTTTGACCTGACTACCGTTGTTCAATGTACTGTGCAGTGGTTGGTCATTTACAGATTCTTGCTCCAAAGTTTGTTGCTCTAAGGAGATTGTGGTGTTGGAGGCCCTTTTCTCCATAAATCAATGCCTTTCTATTGTGAGGTATGTATGGCCACTGGCCAGGCTGTGGACTATGTAGCTGTCATATAGAATTTTCTGTTCCTTGAGAGTTCTTCAACACATGTGACAAAAACCTGACAAAACCCATTGTCCTACTACTTTTTGTCCCTTCACACAATCAAGGAACATCACCACCATAGACTATCACTCGTAGCATCACCTCCCTCCATGGGCAAGGTCATGATGAGTAACTATGAAAGATGCCATTCACAATTACATATCCCTTGAGAGTTCTTCAAAACAAGATCTTGAGCCAAAGTATTTTTGAGTCCCAAAGCCATGGGAAGAAGGAATGGACTGGAGTGGTGCACTCTTTGCTCCTGTCACAGTAGGCACTACTTACATCACACATGAAAAAAAGGACTAGACATCTCCAATGCTGTTTGTACGTATACAAAAAGGCAAATATTACTCAGATCTATCCAGAAGTCTTTGAGTCAGCCCTGCATTGACACATTCACAGTCAATAAAACATATCTGCCATCATTTGTAATGAAAAAGCATCAGTGCAATTTCATATTTGTATAATCACACTTGGATACCAAGATGAAACCCAAACTTGAAAATCACCTCAAGCCAAATTCCAACACATAGAGCACACATGCAACCCACATTGCTGAAACCATATTCACCTAAGTGATAGTCATTCTAAAATGTTGCACCATGGTTGGATACTCCTGCCAGGTGATTTTGCCATACAATAATGATCACACCAAGCCATTCACATGTAAGTGCCCTTAGGCAACCTTAGGCTATATCTAAGCTTAGATGACTAGGTACCAGAAATTTTAGGTGATATACTCATCGCAAATGGTACCAGGCACACAAATGTCCTGGATTGAGCCCACAGTACAGTTCTCCAGTACCAAGGTTGTATAAAAGGCCAGCCAGAAACCGTGCAGCCATGGGCACATTCAGCTGTCAACTAGACACTATTCTGCCAATATCCAGCAATTGTGTGGCAATACTGAACATGCATGTGAACACATTCACTTAGATGTGTGGTGCAGTCATTGGCAATATGTGCACACCCCACCCCACCAACCAAACCATCTGTGCCCCAAACCTGCTGGAATAAAATTGTCTTCTCAATTGACAGAACATACACTTACCCAGATCTCTCAAGAGCATAGAGGTGAGCAACATGTGCTGATATGAGATGAACCATTCAAGTAGGGATGCTTGCTATAGCCTTGTGGCTGATGCCCCTCCAATTAGAGTGTACTGATCTGGTAGGCTGCACAGGTGCCATAATGCAGGATCCTTACTTTTTCAAGAGCCTTGCCAGAAACTGATTTCTTTTGAGCAAAATCTCAAGCACTGATCTCTTCAATGCGCTGTCCAAAAGTCATCAAATCTTCACTTAATCTCCTGCACAAAAAAGTGCCATGTGCATCCCGCTTTCATCATTTGGTGGTTCACAAGAAGAGGCTGAAGGGAACTCCAGTCAGTTGAATGATTACCAAAGTTATCAACCCTATCTAGAAAGTCTATTTAGGGGTTAATGTTCCTGTATAGAGGATTGGCTGCACATCAGACAAAGCAGTATGGACATTGACAGCAATTCTCTTCAAAACACAGCTGCTGATCTATGAGATTTAGCAGTTCATTATTGGACCATACATCCTTCTAGATTACCCATAGAAAGTTGGTCAACTCTGTGGATGCTGTGAGAAAATTGGCAGACAGGTTTGGGATAACCACAGATGAACAAGGAAACTTCAACCAAAATTCTCCCTGATTTGCAATTGCTCAATTCACTGCAGATTCTGACAAAGAGTGATATGGATGAGGGAACACTTATCATGTAATTGCCTGACAAATCAGGGGATACACTTACCATGTAATCGCCTGACAAATTGGGCAAACTCCTGGAAGTTTTCCTTCTCCATCAACTGATCATTTAGTCTCAAATAAGTGAAGGCAACCAAGTGTCGGCCATCGGGGTCCTTCCTTGGCTTTGCATTCTCCAAAATCTTGTTGTAACCCTCTCGATCAAAGCAAGGGAGTGCATTCTCACTTGCTACTGGGATGGCAGCATCCCAGGCAGCATTCAATACCTGTGAAAGTGATGTCAAGAGGGCCTGAATTCTAATTCAAAAGTCCTTTCCTTGCCCCCCTTCCCTCTGCCTGTATATCTCTGTGTCAAGCCATTAGCTATACTCTGAATACCCAAGTTTCACTATTTACTACAACAAATATTTTCCTTTCCACAATACCATCCTCTTCTGCTTCTGCTCTGTACAATTTGACACCTTGTCATCCAAATTCTTCTCTGACTTGGCACTTCTCTCCACTGACAATTGTATATCAGAAAGTGTCTCCAAGATAATTTAGCAGCAAAATTGCATACCTGCCAGACAAGGCCCTCAGGATCTGCCATTGCTTCTGGATTACCCTCTGCTTGATCAACGGTACGAAGTTCAACACAGGTAAAGTTGAATGCAGCCTCATTCTCGGCCAGCATGTTTGCAATGGCTGCATATCCATCACGGTTGGCAGGGTTATAGAAACCAGCTGCCAACTCTGCTGCATGGCTTGCTGTCTTATACCACCAATGGATTCCTGACACCTGCATGGGTGTAGATGTCACTGCATCTCACTTTCCAAAGAAATTGCTTTACAGGGCTCAATTCAGAACATTGCTGATGATCAAACATGTGATACAGAACCAGAAGAGCTGACAGCTTCTGAGTTGAAGTATGGTTAAAAGAACAAGTCACAGTTTCCACTTGCAAACAAAACTCCCCAATACTAATGATGTGCCAGGATTGTTTCACATCTCAACTTCAAAAGATCATAAGGAATGCAAATGTCTACAACAAGGTGAGTGTTCTCCAGTGCAACTGTGCTCACCTTAGCGGCAATTTTGACACCCTCAAAGGCAAGGTTGGCAAGTCTCAACACTTGATCCCCATGTTCAATAAGGACCTTTGAGTACCAATTGAGGAAAAAGCGTCCATAATAGCTGTCGTAGTCACCTCCATCCCTGAAAAAGCCAGTATCTTGTGGCTTTGAATTGTACTCTCCTGCATTGCTTGGACCAGTGGCCCACTCAGGATGGCCTCGTTCCTCTGCAGCCTTCTTCAGACTTTCCATCAGATACTTATCATAACACTGCAGAGCAGTCCACCTTTGTGTTATGGGTCTCCAAAGTTGTACTTCAAAATGTGTGAAAGTTTCCACAATGGACGAGAAAGACTGAGTAGTCTGAAGAGCAGTGTAGAACACTGTCAACAGTTAGGAGGGAGTACCTGGAACTCGCCAATGCCAGGGTATTTCCACCCATTCCTTTCTGGATATGAAGGATACCGAAGTTCCCCACAAGCCCCCAGCCCAACTTCAATTTCTGTGATAGTGCCATCATCAAAAAAGTCACTCAAATTTTGCCGGAAACTCCTCATGTAGTCATAGTATACCTGCAAGGTGGTTCTATGGTACCCAACTTTTAGAATTTGAGTTTTATGTGCACATCCTGAGGAAGCTTTTAATGTAAACTCCCCAAATGCAGAACAATTCTTAATGTTAATACACAGCACAGAGATTCCAATGTTGCTCTCAGAGTGAACAAATGTAAATTTACCTCAACCCCAGTCCGACCTCTCAAGACTCTCCTCTTGTCCACGCCCCATGTGAGGCACTCAAGGTTGCGCACTCCATTTTGATCTGTGAAGAAGACATCAGGATTTTCCTTGCCAACATCAAGCACCCACTGAGGAAGAGAAATGTTGACATCATCTCCCACATTGCCACCACATTGATGGAATGACATCACCACCTTGCACATGGCATCCAGGCCACATTCTGTAAGATACAATGGGTGGTTCCACATGATCTTGGTTTCTCTAGACTCCAACTAGCTCTTGCCCCTCTACATTGAGTGATCTTGTTCCTGAGGAACTCATTACAAGGATTCTTGTGTTTCTTTCTCTTATATGATGGGACATCAATAAATCATTTTAATTGCAAAAGGGAAATGTAAGGAGGGTAAAATGACTACTTGCAATTTGAGTTGTGCATCACGGACAATTTTGAAGAGATGGGAGTAGCCGGACCAGTCATACTGCTGAGGCACCTTGCCCTCAACTAGACCCCACCAGCAATCCACCATTACTCCATCCACTTCAGCTGACCTCAGAGCCTCAAGATCCCGTTTCAGTTCCTCTGGATTGGCAACTTTGTTGTCTGGAGTTATTGTGTCCAGCTGCAAAATCACAACTAGTGTTTGACACACACCATGGTCTTGAAAGTTGATGCTGTCTATCATTTTTCCACTCAAATTCAGCCAGCATTTTCTGTGTCTGCATCTTCCTTTATTCTTAATATACTTGCTCTCTTTCCACAAATGGCAGAAGAAGAAGCTCTTCATGACAAAAGTGCATTGCCTTGCCACACCATGCCTCCCCTTACAAGCTATTACAAGCTAACAAGATAATTGGCTTTTCCCCACCACAGCTACTGGCCTTGTCAAAAGGTCAAAACTTTCTATAGTAATATATGCCCTAGAACCCCAAAGCCCTAGATTCATGCTTTCAGATGACTGCTCGACTCCCACAATAGCTGGGTTTTAACAACTATGAGTAACAACAAGAATCAACATGCTTCTAGTGGAGTTGATACAACGAATCAAGGACATAATTGCCCTGATTTCTGATAACTGAACTCTTGGCATGGTGATCAATCAGCCTCTTCACTAGTCTCTTAAATTGCAATTGCTGGAACAAACAAGGTCACTTTGGGTTCACAGTGCAGTTTGAGATACTGAGTTGATTACCGGCAGTGTAGGAATGAAGATGAACATACATACCGGAAGCATGACATAGATGGGAATGCGAGGTGTCCCTGTGAAATCACGCTCAGGTTCCACCTGTCTCACATCTTCTCCAACCTGCACTTCATGAGTTGTAAGATTTAACACTCATTCCCCTAGCTGACATCTAGTCTCAAGTACAAAGGTGAATGAAGTAGACGTAATAGCTGCCGAACACTGCCAAACATCAACCTTGCAGGCCTAAGCTACTGCCACTTTCCTTGGTAGACAGTTTCAAAACACCTCTTGCGACTCGTTTGGCTTGGTTACATGGCCTCCCCCACAGGAACTCAGAAGCTCCTAAGTTTACTTCGGGAAACCGATTCCACCCAGTTTTTGCACTTTTGTTAATTGACATGGGCCTATGTATACAAGGAGTTTTAGTACAACTCCCTGTATGCTTGAATATGGGAATGCTCTTTCAATTATCCCTGTTAGAAATCCCTCTTAGAAACAATGTCAAAGGGGAAAATTTCGTTTCCCCCGATAGGTGCTTCAGGAAAAAATTACCAACAAGTTTCCCTTTGACATTGGTTCACAGTACCCTTCTAGATAGAAGAAGGCACAATTGAACTCTTTCCCTGTGAGGCTGGCTCCAGCCTGGGAAGGAATGTTGCAAAACTCCATGTGTTGCACAATTGAACCCTGTAAGACAATTGCGTTGTAAGTCTACTCTTGGAGGTAAAGTTGGACAAATTTCCCACAAGGGAAGGAATCATCCAAGAGCTCCTTGTGGTATATTATTACCTCCTTGTTTACTTACAGGTGGATACTGTGCAACGGCTGCAAGCAAGTCTACAATGTATTCGGTGTCCACTTGTTCCCTCCCCTCCAGGAGGAAGCAGAAGAAGCCCCATGCCTGGGTTTCTTCCCTGCTTTAAACAATCGGTTCATTCAAAGCAGTTATGAAGTCCCTGTAAGGATCTAATCTGAAAGGAATGGGCATGTGAGAGAGAGAGAGAGAGAGAGAGAGAGAGAGAGTCTTACAAAGAACGCTCGATCCGAATCAATACTCCGACTCCCGACATCCTCCGCGATGCTGCTTTCAGCTCGCAATTTTTTTTGTTGAGTCTGCCTCCTCGTTGCCTGCTGCTGCCCCTCATCAGCAATTAGCACTATCCTCAGCTGCTGATTTTGAGGAGTTGATTCTGCAAACCTTTGCAATCTGCCATACCCCCAGCTCACCACCGCCTTACTCCTGTTGAAATTCAGCTGCTGCTGGACTCGAAATTCGCCCCTGATGTTGAGCCCCAACTTGGCAGTGGCTGCAATGGCAAACACGGACATGGACTGTTGCAACATTGCTGCTGCCATCAAGTACTTAGAGACAGTGCACACAAACAAAAGAACATGGATCACCCAGTGTTCTTGCACAAGAACTAAAGGGTTACTCCAAAGTTCCCCCCGCACCCTCCCCCCAAGTATCTGATATCTTTACAACCGCTCGGGGTTTGACATCTGTGTCAGGTGTAAGCAAGGTTAGAGTGGTGCTCAGTATGTGACCCTGCAAAAATATTTCTCACATCCAAGTTTAGTTATTTAGTTTTGTCCAACCCCACCCATAACACTAAACTGGGATTGCGAATAGGTGGGGGAGACTGCAAATAGCAAACCACCTGGACGAATCATTAGATTGGCCAATCAGAAACAGGGAGCAACAGTGAAATCCTATTTTTTACACTCTCCATGGGCAGGTGCATAGCTTTGCTGCGCCTTTACACTCTTCACTCGCACGTACTCAGGAGACTCTCTGCATATGTGCAGGAACAACACCATTTTGCTCAGCCAAACCGCATCTTTTGGCGTTTCTTTTATGCAATTGTAATGTGCAGGGTCACATACTGAGAACCCTTGGGATGGTCCAAGAAAGATCTTCGTTGCTGACCCACGGTAATGTTCATATTTCTTTTGCCAAAATGATGGTGATATTCAGCTTGTTAGGAAGACATTCTCACAAATTATTATAGCAAAATTATTTTCTGCTCAGTCTAAGGGCATTCAAGTTAGTGAAAGTGGATTAAGTAAGTTTTTATTTGAATTTTGGAACACAACAGCAGACCCAATTAACAAGTTGTTGGCAGTACCTCGAGTCAGGCCTAGTGGCAGAGAACACAATAGGGTTATTATATGCCCACCAAGAGGTTTAAACCAGTGTTGGGCGGTTCTCACTGGGTGACTCGGGTTTCAGTCCGGTTCTCCCATTGAGAATCAACTGTTCTCATTTTGGGTGAAAACCGATTATAATGTTCTCACCCATGTGAGAACCAACTAAGAGAACCGGATTTGTTTTTTAAAAAATTGAAAGAGAGAGAACTGGATGGGTTTTCACATGAAAACCCGAATCCGGTTCTCAGGGTCTTAAACAAATTTGGTTCCTCTTGTTCTTATTCTCACATGGGGCTGCTGGTATTGGCTCCTCTTGTTCTTCTCTCACTTGGGGCTGCTACTCTTCTCCTCTTGTTATTACTTTTTTTTCTCTTACTTCTATTACTCTTCTTCCATTATTATTTCTCTCTCTTTATTGCTATTACTCTTCTCCCATTATTACTTTTCTCTCTTTATTGCTATTACTCTTCTCACATGCGTTGCTCTTTTCCCTTGATGAAGTAATTAAATTATTAATTATTTAATTATTAAAACTGATTTAATTAATGAAAAAATTAATAATCAGGTTGTGAAAACTGGTTGTTGTTGTATATTTGAGAATTGCCTTATCTGAGAACTGGGTGAGTTTGAATTTTTTGATAACCTGATCAATTCTCACTAGCCTAACAAATATATATTAGAGAGCTGATCAGGTTCTCATAACAGCGTGAGAGAACCAAAACCGTTTGGTTCTCACAAAATAGTTAGAACCGCTCAACACTGGTTTAAACCAGGGATCATACTTTGGCTAGGGTAGAACAGCCTATGAGCGATCACTTAAGGGTTTTGTGATCTAGGGTTTAGTAATTGTGCATTTATTCACAATGATCTTCAAAGAATTTAGGTGAAGCACTAGTCTAAGCATAAGGGACCATTTACAGAACTCAATTCCCATTAAAAATGAGATAGTTCTAACACCCCAAAGTGAGTGTGGTCACATTGTTTGAAAATAATTGGACAAAACACGTGATGCTACTATTTCTATGCAATTTACAACCTATGACCAAACACATTAAATTTCTATGTAAGGATACCATTCATCTTATGAACACAAAAATAATAACTTAAATAGGTTTGAATAAGTTTTTATTGCTATTCAAATTTGAAAATTACAAAAAGGCAAAAAAAGTTAAAAGCTTTGCAAGGCCAGCTGCACAATGATGGGTATGTTTAGGATTCTGAAATAAAAGTTCTTTTGAACAACAAACCTAAACCCTAAAATAGACAATCTCCCCCAAACATCTCCCCAAAATTTCAAAGAGGGATGTTGAAGTGATGGTGGCCACACTTCGACATTTGAGACTTCTCTTTTTCTATATGTGTTTTATTTCCTCAACACTTTTGTGTTGCTTGTTGTTGCCAGAAATTCACAATTGCCATAGTTTAGCTTCTCTACCAATATTTCTCTTCTTTCTTTCTCCCTACCTCCCTCTGGTGTAGCTTGTTTTGTTGTATAGTCATCTCATCATCATTGCCAAAAGTGTTGGAACTCTTTGAGTTTGCAACATTGGGACAAGCAAAGAGGGCTCAAGAACAACATTTCTTTGGGTGTGTTTGTTCATGGGAAACAACACACATGAAGTTTTTCAATAGTCAAGAGGTGCGAGCCCTCTCGACTCCTCTTTCCTTCCCCTTATTTTTGTGTTTTCGATTTTGCTTGTTTATCCATTTGTCTTACCATCATAATCGCCTAAATGTTGTTGCAAGAACAAAGGCAAAATGTGAAGGTCGGTAATAGTCAAGAGGGTTGGAGCTCTCTTGGCTCCTCTTTCCTTTCCCCTTGTATTCATCCTATCTATGGTTTGTCCAATTTTTTTGTTGTCGCCATCACCATGTTCGTGTTGTGTTGCAAGAACGAAGATGAAAGGTTCATGCTAACAATAATTAGGAGAACATCAAGAGAACACAAGCTCTCCTAACTCTTTTTTTGCATCCCCAATTTGTATGTTTGTATGTTTACCACCATTGCCATTGTTTTACAATTAGGAAGGCCCAAGCTCTTTCAACTTTTTTTTTGTGACCTTAGTCTATATGTTCGCATGTCTATTGCCATCACCATTGTTCTACATTAAGAGATCCTGAAATCTCCCATCTTTTTTTATTCATTTGTGTTATTACCATGTTTGTGATGTTGATCACTCATGGATCACCATGCCAATGTTCTATCCCCCATCAACATTTCACTATAAATGTTGTTGTTATTTAAGTATGAAGGTGCATCACGCAAAGGTTGACAACACTCAAAGGGGCCTGAGCTTGACAATAATCAAGAACACCCAAGCTCTGCAGTAGTTAAGAAGGTTTCAATGCACCTCTCATTCTTTTCTACCACCTTAAACCTCCATCACCTTATCCCTTTTGAATGCATGCTCTTTTGTTTGCCATGATTACCTTCTTTTGTTAAAGTCCTCTTGAATGCACTTTCGATTTTTTTTGTCACTCTAAACCTTCTTTGTTAGAACCCTCCAAAATGCACCTTCCACCTTGTCACCCAAACCTCCTTTGGCAAAGTCCTCTAGAGTGCACCCGCCATTTCCATTCTCTCACCCTAAACCTCCTCTACCATAGTCTTCTAAAATGCACCCTCCATTTCCACTCTACCACTCTAAACCTCTTCTGCCAAAATCCTCTTGAGTGCACCCTCCATTTCCTTTTTGCCACCCTAAACCTCCTTTATCAAAGTTCTTTTTGAATGCACCCTCTTTTTTGCCACCTTAAGTTTCCATTGCCACTCAGTTTCACCTCATTCTCTTCTATCTCTCCTAATTCTACAAGCATTTTTTTTCCCTTTGCCTCTACTTTCTAAGCTCTAAACCCATTACCACCTACAAACATTCTCTTTTTTTTTACTTTTTTTTTTCCTGCATTGCCATTTGTAAATAATTTGACTTTTGTTTCTTTTGTGTTTCCCCTTCTAGATACACTGATGCACTTTAAACCCATCATGATCATAGTCTAAAACCTTAAACCCTAAACCCCAGACCCTTACCCCCTCTTTTATTCTTGTTGAGAAAAGAATTACAACTTGGCTAAAACATGTTTAATAGGCCACATCCTTGCCATTCTTTGTTGTCTAATAGATCTTTGTTAGGCAAATGTGATTCCTAAGCCACACCCTCTATAGCCTAGAGGATGGGCTTGAAATCCTACTCTGAAATTGTTGTGGAAACATTCACTAGCAGCCCTAATTACAGTAATAGACCATGCTTGATTAAATTTAGTTTTCTGTTCCTTTTCAACAATCATTTGAACTACTTGTTTGGTTGGGGTAAATGTATCTTGAAACTTTTTTGATCTTTTTTCCTCCCTTTCTTTTGTTTTGAATTCCCTAACTTTGTTTACATCTTCTTTGTCTGGACATTGCTTTTTGCTTGAACACTGTCAAGTATTGGTTAAATGTCACAACATGTGAACTAGAGCAGTCTATTAGTGGTTCTTTCCCAAGAGTCCTCCTTGTTGGTAGTTGTGGCAAAGATAATAAGTTTGTTAATGTAAGAACTTGTTGGGTTTGGTACGAGATATTTAAGTCATGTGATTCAAGACAAGGATCCTATAAATTCACAATTAATTTAAGGTTAGTTATTGGGGTGGTAGGGCTGTATGGCATTTTTACATAGTAATGAGGTGTGGGTGAAGAGGTGCATTTAGTTTTGGTGGGAGTTATTATAACTACTCCTTGAAAAGTTCTTGCAATACTCAATAATTTTGTGGTAGTTTTAGCTTCATCTTCATTATTGTTGGTTTTCACTGTTGTATATGAATAGTATGAATTTTTAAGATCCTTTTCTTTTATTGCAATGAAAACCTCACTTGGACTAAACTTTGTAGCCATGGAAGTAGAATTCAATGGCCAAAATTTGCAAACCCTAAACCCAAATTTGATGATTTCTTTTTTCAAAGATTATTGCAAAGCTTTATCCACCCATTTTGCCAAGATGATTTTGTCTAGTTCCAAAAAGTTGTTTTTTGCCATGGCAACATCCCATTCCTTTCTTAATGCAATTTTAAATGGTTTGAAATAGGTCACATCCAAGGGTTGGAACATGTGTGAAATGTGAGAAGGTAAGGAGACCATGTCCAATCCAAACTATGCAGCTTGTTCAAGTGCTTCTATTGTGACATGTGATCCATGGCCATTTAGAATCAAAAGGTGATAATTCTATTGAAAAATCTCCCCTAATACAAATCTCCAAAAGAAAGTAAGCCACTAGTTGAAAAGGTATGTAATCATCCAAACTTTATTTTGCATGGCCATGCATGATCTTGGTTTGTATAACTTTATATAATCTTTTTTCATTCGTGAACCTTTGAAGATGTAAAAGGCAGGTACTGTTTCCTTTGCTACATTAACAACATATTTAATAATCAACGATTCTCGAGACATAAGGATGGTGTTATAAACTTCTCATGAACTTTGCTTAACCAAAATTCAAGCACCAAATTGTTGCCCTACTTGAATATTTGTTTCATTTAAATTCCAAATGTGGTTTGGTGGGTATTTATGTTGTATGTATAAGTTCTTTAGGTTTTCGTAAAAGGTATGGCATGTTGCACTTGTCAACCTTTTAGCCTTAGAAACCTCTAATCCTTTTGCAAGACATATACTAATTTTTGGATGATGTTTTTTGAACCAGTACCACTAGCTATTTCCTAAAACACCATTTAAAAAAAACATGGGTCTGGTTTGTGTAACTTCAACTACCTTCAATTCTAGTTGTTGCAAGGTGACAAATAAACTAGTTTTTTGCATGTTCAAAACCCAATTAACTATTGCTCCATCCTTTATTTCTATTAGCACACCTTGAAGGCCCATTTTCCTACTTATAGTTTTGCCATTGAGATGATTTGAAAGTGAGGTAAAAGGGATGTTCCAATGCTTGCTAGCTTTTTCTCAAAGAGGTGTGTCCTCTTTCAATTGTGTCCATGGCATCTTTTAATTGTTGGTTTGTCCATTTACCTTTACGTATTGTAGTAGGCAATCTATTTTTTTTTGTCATGGCAAGATAAGGGTGTTAATCTTATGCCGTTAATATGGCTATTGTGGTAGGTTGAGATTGTTACTAATTTTGTGTTGCTGGGGTTCCAAGTTGGGGTTGTTAGTTCTCTTGATCTTCATAACTTTGACTTAGAACCCCACTTGACACTTTCTTGGCACATTGAAGTGTGCTGATGAACAATTTGCAAGCAATCCACCTCACATATGTTGTGGTACAAATTGCAGGGCCTCTTCTCCCATTGGTTTTCTCATCTTAGCCCTATTTTTCTTGGGCACGACCTCTAAGCATTTGGGGGTGTCTTGTCAAGTTTTATTAAAGGTTAAAATCAAAATTTCTTGTATGATAACCAATAGATTAAAAAGTGTGTCAAATTTGGATAGTGATTAAGCGCATATGTTTCCACCTCCTCACAAGAAAAAAATAGTTCATACCATTCAACAAAGTTTTTTCAATCTAATGTGAGATTTGTTGTTGATGTGCAAGAAGTGGGAATGTATTTCAAAGTGCATCTTAATGGAAGACAGGGAAACCTACAACCTATGCTACTTCTAAAATGTGATGAAAATTGTAAGATTGTTGATTGGTGAACCCAATGATAATATAAGTATTGTGAGTATTTGTTTGTGTGTTCTTGCATCAACTTTTGTATGCCACTTAGATCTGCCTTCTTTAGCACTATTCCTAGATCTTGCTACTCAGATTCTACTTCTTGTTTGATCCCAAATGTAGTAAGATCTTCTACCTTCTCCTTGATCTCAATTTCATCCTAAATTGTCTTTTCTACTTCCTTTCTTAACTCAAATACAACAAGGAATAAAATCTACTTTTTTATTGACCTCAATTGCAACCAAATCTAAACCTATTTTCTTATTGATCCCACATTGCAATCTTTTTAAGAATGATTGAAACTTTTACAATGAACTTGTTGCTAGATCTGACATATTTAAAATTAGAAGTTCTTACTATAGGAATTCCAAGTTAAGATTTTCTTTTGTTCCTACCAAGTGGTTTTTGGTGGGAAAAATGGATTCATATGAAATGTGGTGGGAAAATCTTGCATTCATTTCCTTGGTTCTTGTTCCTTGGTATCCAAAGCTAGGTCTTAATGGGTTGATTGAACAATTTGTGGTTTTGGTGTCTAGCCCAAATTTGGGCAATTTATTTAAGAACAATTAGACAAGGGCTCAATTTTGTGTTCTTGAATGTTTTTTTCTATACACAAAATGTCTCATTTCTAGGCTAGGCACTTGATTACAATTTTATGTGCTCAAAGCCTCAAATTTGCAATCATTTCGTTGTTGTTTAATGCAACCTTGGACCTCCATTACCAATCAAGAAGCTGTACAAATTTGATCAGAAATTGATGGGCTCAATTTTTCACAATAAAGGGTGGTTGTTTTGCACCTTATTACCTAACATTACATTCCCCTAAAATCATCAAACAATTTATAATTTTCACACAATTGGGGGGGGTGAACGAAGATCGGTCATAGATGAACTTTTGATTGGTCATCATGAGAAAACAAAACTAAAACCAGTATGTTACATGGCTAAATCCCTGATTGGTGATGGGCTGTTCTACCTTACACTGGTTTGCATGCAACTGACAAAAGGTCTCTTCAATTAATAAAAGCATCTTTTGTGCGAGGAGGTGCTTTCAAATACACAGAAAAAAACCATGCAATACTTTACAATACCTGTGAAGATTTTTGAGCTGAAAAGCTTTATCATTTTCAATGGAGTTATGTGGCATAATGTTGTGGATCTGGCATGAACCCAAGAAGATACCAGGACAGTGGACAGTTTCTTGTAAGGTGATACAAAAAGGTAACTAAAAGATTAAAAATTTTTAGGGTTTAGGGTTTAGGCTCCAAAATCTTTAGGCCTGGGATTGGAAATTGCAGATAGAAAATTGCATCTATATTCAAAATCATCTATTGTTTTGTTTTGAAATATTTGATTTTTGATTAAAATAATAATCACTTCCCAAGTTCCAACCAACTTGGTAATTCAAAAGTCTTGGTCTCTATGGACCTTGGTAGGTGGTTTGATCCTTAGGGGACTAGGGCAAAACCTCTGTAAGTGGTTTGCTACTCTATTCCCTCAATTACATATTTTGTCAATCAAAATGACTTGTAGTTGTGCCCAAAAATCGGTTTTCCCATGAAGAGTTATATTTTCAACCCATAGAAAACTACAGAGTTTGTTGTCACATGTTTGTTTTTTTTACCTCTAAATAAGTTGACAACCCCTCAATGACTTGGAGGATTTGGAGCTTTCCTTTGTCATGTAAGGAGAGTACTTGTAGTCAGAGGAACCTACTTGCTACACTAAGAACTAGCTTTTACTCCATAGAAAATAAAAATGATATATATATATATATATATATATATATATATATGAGATGGGTGGTCTATTGTGAAGTGTATAATGTGTAGGGCAAAGCCCCATGGTGAGAGCATCCCCAAAATAAGAGGCCCTAGCCAAGGTGGTAGCCAAGTCCAGTCCCACACTTTGGGAATGTAGCCCACTTGTGGGCTTTACCCATCATATAACATGAGGTTAACATTGTCATGAACCTAAACATAAGAAAGATGCTATCAGATGCTTCCCATTGAGGATTAGGCATGAGATCCCTCCTCTTTTATTCACAAATTTAAGATGCCCTCCAAACACCCTTACTACAAGCAAAGAGATTTCAAAGTTCAAATATAAACATTATGACAACCCAGAGTGATTTGTTGAAATCTGCATAAACTGAGTTCAGTTTGCTCATAACCCCTGAACCATAAACCCTAAACCCTGATACCACATGGAAGATACTAGATTGGCTTGAAGCAGATGAATGGAAATTGAAACAACAAAAATCTTAGGCTTTACCCTGCTTGTATTCCATGCCATGTAGTCAAAACCAACATTTAAGCAAGCAACCCAAATCCTCCAGCTTAGCACATTTCACATGCACAGTGAATTGGCTACATGGTCATTTGTGGCAAAATAAAAGAACCCAAAAGATAACTTGAGAACTGAGTGTCAGTAATTATCTTTGACTTGGTCGAGTTTTTGTGCACACAAACTTTCACTCTTTCCCGAGCACACACAAAACCCGGCAAAAGACTTTCTTGTAAATCAGAAAGGTGTTAGACCTCGATATGCAGGAGTAGACATGATTGACAGGATATCAGTGACAGAAGCCATGGAACTAAGAGCAGCATTGAGTACTTCCAATGAACAGCCAGGCTTCACGATCTGCTTCACCTGCACCAGTCACCCATCAGCTCAAAGCATTCAGTTGTTGCCATGTTGTGCTAGTTTGTTAAACTTACACCAGTTTACAATGGCATAATTATATGTGATTTGAGGGAGAGCTGAGAAATACCATCACTTACCTTATCAAGGTATTCACACAGCTCCTGGATCTTGCCAATGTAGTCGTGTTCTTCTACTAGCAATGTCAATGTGATCAAATCAGACCCAGGACCGTCAAACTGAATGGGACCTGGGTTTCGATATAAATCCTCCATTAGCCAGGTGTTTGCATTCTGTGTTAGCAGTCTGTTATCACAGACAAGCATGGTAAGATACATTAGTCTCTGCATCTGTGAGATGATGCTACATCATAAGATCACCCAGAGCATTGACTACAATAACCTGTTCCAAAATCAGCCTGATAGACATACATTGACACAGCCCTGATGCAGCAAATACAAACCCAAAGGAAATGATTTTCTACTTGGAAACCAGAATTGGATGGGTTGCCCATGTGCTCGTGGGAATTGGGTTTTAGGCTACAACTTCTGCTACTATCTCAGATGCCTCTTTCAACTCTGTTAGCACTACTAGCTTCACAATCACTCTGCAACATTGTTGATGGCATTCTCTTGGATCTTGGATTTCGGGTTTATGCAACTGGCGGCAATTTCAAAGAGAGCAAGCCCCAACAACTAGGGATAGGTTGGGAGGATGTACTCATAAGGCTTGCCCTTGAGGTCCACTTTAGCACGGTGCACAGCAGGCTTGCCAATTTGAGAGACACCAGGACCCCGTAGCCACCGCTTTACTGTCATCATTGCCTGAAATGACCTAAGCTTCGTTAGGAACTTCCTGGTTGTGTGCATGTACTTGTGTGATTTCAGGAAAGCATCACAAAGTGGTATCAAGGACAGACATATTGTTTTATGGTTTTAGAGGAGTGGAGAACCCAACTCTCATAAGCCCTTAATTCTTCAACCATGTGTGTC